>TARA_R110002012_G_scaffold234030_1_pt1 | contig 48584 bp, 36 predicted proteins | sample TARA_R110002012 | Tara Oceans TARA_R110002012 (sample SAMEA4396515) | marine metagenome | biome: Westerlies Biome; feature: [DCM] deep chlorophyll maximum layer (ENVO:01000326); material: water (ENVO:00002006), including particulate matter (ENVO:01000060) such as... | depth 40 m
CAGGATACAAAGTAACAGAAAGAAAGGAAAAGTAATTAGCATGAATGCCCTACTAAAATCAATAATCACCTGCCCTGAGTGCGGAAATCAAAAAGAAGAAAACATGCCGACAGATGCCTGTCAATTCTTTTATGAATGTGAGAATTGTAAAAAGGTATTGAAACCTAAGAAGGGAGATTGCTGTGTTTATTGCTCCTATGGAACAGTGCCTTGCCCTCCTATTCAAGAGAACAAGCCTTGTTGTTCTTAAACATTGAAAAAAATTAAATATTGACATCCTCTATTGATCTTCACAGAGTAATATCTGGCGTTACAAAATTTTTAATTCATTAGGGTTTGCAATTCTAAATCATTCTTAGCCATAAATTGCAAGTAGTCATATTTTCCTTTATCCAGTTTTTTTGTCACTGCACTGTGTTGTAAGAGCAGTTTTATGCAATCGACTTGGTGGAATTTATTTACTGTATCATTTGATTGCAATGAATGGATTGCCCAGCCAAGTGGGGTGCTATTATAAGTTTTGTCTTGTCCATCAATTTCGGCCCCAGACCTTATTAGTCGGTCGACTAATTTATCCCTACCACAAAATGATGCCCAGTGTAATGCAGTTTCACCATTGTCCTGATATGTATAATGAATGTCGGCACCACTTTCAATATAAAATATTCCGAGTTTTTCAGCGTGAAGACTAGCTGCAGCAAGAATGGGAGTTCCACCACCATTAATTTTGTCGCCATTTATTTTTGCTCCATTTTCCAAGAAAATCTTTGCAAATATAATTCCTTCATCATCCGAAATTTTTCTCGCAAAAATAGCATCGCAAATCCGATGAAGTGGATGTTTTTTTTGTCTACAAAAAAAATCGAAAGGAATTGTAATTCCTTTGTTGGCAAGATTCGGATTTTCTGAAAGTAATTTAGTCAGCACTTGAAAATCCTTTCTCTCAATCAATTTTTTGACCTTTTGAGTAAATATTTTCATTTAAAAACAGGTTTTGGCTTCATATCAAAGTCTTGAAAAATCGGTTCCATTTTCATTTTCAGCAAGAAGTCAATCATTTTCAATACTTCCAACTCCAACTTTTTTTGGGTTAATTTGAAATTACTACTTTTCTGAAGATGGACTATGCCCTATTAGAGCTTGTCTCGATTTTGATGAAGAAAGAATTTTTTTGGAGGAAAAGAACAAGAGGCTTCACAAATTAAATATGGCATATTTTGCCAGTACCAGTTACCCAGATTCAATAAATCATAAAAGTCTCAATAAACGACCGTTTTATGAGACAGATTTTGGTAAGGGTACTTCCGCTGAAAAGACCGAATTTTAGTCTTATAATCTCATCTCTTTAATCAAGGTCTCAAATATCCATTTGCTCACTTTTTATGAGACGGTACTAGCCAAAATTTAGATGGTCATAAATTGGTTTTCATCCCGTTGGATTCTCGTGCATTCGTAGGGTTGGAAAAGTAAAAACCACCCAAAGCTGTTTTGCTTATTTATTTTTTATGTATTACAGATGAGATACAAAATGTGCTTTTGTCTCATCTGACTTGCTTTATGAGACGCAAATGATTTTGTGCATATTTCATGATACACAAGTTTCCTATTGGTTTACAATATCAAGCAATGGTTCAAAAATGTAAAGAGATGCTCTTCTGCCAGATCCCTTCTCAATACATTTGATTATCTGATTTGCTTCCATTGCGTTAAGTAACCGAGAGGCAGATGCCCTAGGCACTCCAGACTCTTCATAAAATCTTCCACTATTGAAAACTGGAAGATTAAAAATAAAGTCCAGGCAATTTACAGCAAATTGAGAATGAGTTGCCGCTACTATGCGCTCTTTCATAGATTCGTAAAGTGCCACTATTTGGCGGGTTTGATCATTATTTTTCTTTGCCTGGCTAATAATCGCTCCCAGAAAAAATCTAATCCAATTTGTCCAGCTTCCTGTATCAGTGATGTCCTTTAGCGCGTCATAGTAATCCCGGCGATGATTCTCCAAATAGTCTGAAAGATAAAATACAGGTTCTCTGATAATATCTTTATCAAATAAAAACAGAGGAATCAGAATTCTTCCTATCCGACCATTTCCATCCAAGAATGGATGTAATATTTCAAACTGGGCATGGATAATTGCCAATTGTACAAGCGGGTCTTTTTCTTCAAAATGAATGTACTTCTCCCAATCATCCAATCCCTGAAGCATATCCTGAACTGTGGGAGGAACAAATCTGGCGGTATCCATAGTGCTTCCCGGAGCTCCTATCCAATTTTGGATTTTCCGAAATTCACCTGGAGCTTTATTCTCTCCACGAACATCTTGCATTAACACAGCATGCATTTCACGGATCAATCGAAGAGACAAGGGTAGTGAGTTAAGTCTTGATTTTGCAGCAAATAAGGCTTTCCTATAATTGATAATCTCTTTAATGTCCCCTTGTTTTTCTGAAGATTGGACTTTTTCAGCTTCATATTCTAACACTTCTTTTAGTGTAGCCTGTGTACCTTCTATTTTGGAAGACAGCACGGCTTCCTGAGTGCGAAGAGGTGATAGCAAGACTTCTGGATTGATGATTGACTGAAGTAGTCCGTCATATCGGGCGAGCTGGCGGTTGGCAGTACTCAGTAAATCAACAATGGCTGCCCAGTCTAAGTTGGTCGAAAGAAGTTCTTGTGGTTTGTAAGGTTTCATTTGTATCTCATCTATGCACCACAAGATAGTGTTGTGTCTCATTATTTCAAAAATATGAGATACAAATTGTTTTGTATCTCATCTATGAGACGCTACCCATAGCCTCTTCACTGGGATTGCTGGCTTCGTAATTGGCAATATTTTAAATGAGCGATTATCTGAAGTTTATCTAAGCCTCGTCTAAGTTTATCTAAATTTAATCTCATAAAAACCTTAAAGTCAGACAGATGTAATTTGATCTTGTCTAAAATTTATCTAAAACTCTTTTGAATGATTTGAACTAAACAGTAAATTAGATATACTTTTGATCCATCGCTAGTTTATGTTTTTCCACTTTCCATCACATAACTGTGATATAAAAAATGGCTGATAATCAAGGGATTGAAAATTTAAATCAATTTGTTATCACATGACCATCACATAAGAACTTTACCTTGACTCTTTTTAGCATTCAGCTTTATTCTCTGATTTTTATTTTCATTTGTTTTTTACAGCAAAAATAAAAAAGTGGCTTGGTTGAATTCTGAGGAGCTTTTTATAAAGTTTATTTTCACTTTATTTTTTTTTAGCCAATTCATCAATTGCTGTTTTTAATCTCAAGTGGTTCCCTGTTCGTCCCATTATCTTCAATGAGATTTTCCTAAATAGAGAGTTGCTTGAATTTCTGATTTCTTCGCGAAGGTCTAGAAAAGTTATTTTGGGATTTTCAGGCCACTCAAAAGGCCAATGAAAATTACGGAAATAACTTTTTGGGTTACCTTAATTTCAAATTTCTGTGGTAGTTTTTCCTGAGTTTATCCGCTGACGATTTTTAACTGCGTGAAAGAAGGTTTGGCCAGTGTCCACCTAATCTCAGTGAAAGGGGTTAAATATATATGCGTATATATCTATATATACAGATATACGGATATATCAAAAACAGCCTGATTAGCGCCCTAAGCCTATATTTTTGTCTTTCTTCTTCTTTTTCCTTTTGCTGTCGTCATCTACATTCCCAGTAGTCGAAGCAGCAGCAAGCAACTCACCAAGGCTAGCAATGGCACTATGAGCGTGAAAAATGCTATTCGTATCCCTGTGATCAGCTGTCTGTAGGTTTTCCGGTTGTCGGTCATACTCGAAAGCAGCTTCTCGATCCTGGGATTCTGTTTCGAGATCAGTGTTTGATGATTGGAATAGATTTGATCCTGAAGGATTTTTTGATTCTTCCTGATCTGCTGCTGATTGTTTCGAAGTTCCATCAGGCATTCGATCAGCTGTTGGTTTTCCAGTTTTATAGTCATTTCCTCCCTGCGGATATGCTGCTCTTGTTCGATTGTTTGCTTCGTCAATTGATTGAAAGTCTTTAGTTTGCTCATAGTGTAATGATTTGGATATCTGTCCCCATTTGAATTGATTTCCCAATGCCTGGCCTTTAGCTATAAATCCTCCATAGCAATAAGAAATCCCCGAAACTCTACCTGTACTGGCTTGATTGAAAAGCAGGTTGACCCCGTTATTTTCCAAGTTTTTGATAAATGAAGAAACACTGTTGGTTTCTTTCAAAGCATTGCCCACCAATTCCTGAAGCATCATTCTTTTAGAAGCTTTTCCTGTTCTCAACGACATTTCTATTTCGTCTTTGTTGGGTGCCTTTACCTGTGATTCTAAGCTGGACTTCACCTGTTCCAAACCATGTTTAATTTCCAACTCTCTGGCAACCTTGTCGCTTCGCTGGTAATTATTGCTGTCAGATACCACTGAGCCATCAAATCGATTCCGAAGTGCCAGTATATGGCAATGTGGATGGTCGGTGTCATGGTGGCGAAATATGAAATAGGCGTTGTTGTCAAAGCCCATTTTCTTCATGTAGTCTTCAGCAATGGTCAGCATCTTTTCATTGGAAATGGATTCATCTTTGCCAAAATTCAGACTGGTATGAAAGGTGTTCCGCTTCAGCCTTGGGTTTATGCTTTGAATCAAGCGTAATTCGTTTTTGATAGCCTGCTGTTTAAGGCTTGCAAAATTTGTCACAAGCAATTCAGCTTTTTGTGATTCATCCTTTGAGTAGAGCTTTTTCAAGTTGTAATTCAGTGCTCCCATGAATGATGTTCCAATGGATACCTTAGTGATCATTGACTAGAAGTTTGATTAGAAGATTTAGTTTTTCTTGTAAAGCCTGGAAAGCTGTGAGCTTGTCAGAGGATACGGGTTTGTTAGAATTGTAGTGTTTGGCGATTTGATTGATATTGGTTCCGATTTTTCTCAGCTCTATATAGGTTTGCTTTTCCAGAATCGGAATACGTGCTTTCGGCAGCCTATTTTTAAACACACAGGATCGGATTACTTCGGAAGCACTTAGGTCTGAGTATTCACAAAGTTTTGCCAATTGCTCAAATTCCCCTTCATCCATTTTGAAGGAGAACTTAATGCTCTTTTTTTCTTTTTTCGGTAGCTTAGGTCTGGCCATATCGGTAAATGAACGGAGTGAGTTTTTGATTTCTGAGTGAAGCGAAGCAAGCGTTTCGGTATGACCGAAACATAGCTTGCTTCGCAAAGCGACCCTTATCTGGAGTACCTATGAGAATTCTCATTCACGAGCATTTCATTCAAATCTTTGAATGGAGAATAAAGCGAAGTTTTGTCGGTGAAATTATGGTTGCTCATGAGTAGATCTGCGGTTAATGTCTTACCCGCTTCATCATGATCCAGAAACAGATTGACATTATCATATAGTTGATAGAAGTCCTTTAGCTCTTTGATATTTACTAGAGAATTGAGAACAACAAACCCACTTGATTTTAGATTGAATTGATCCATTTGAATGAAGCTCATTAAATCAAATATTCCCTCAAATACGGCTAGGTTTGAAAACTCCCTAGTGTTAAAATAGACACTGCTACCTTGTCCTGTGCATCCCTTCCAGTACTTGTTTCTTATTGACCAGCCATTCGAGTTTTCATTTCCTACCCCGAAGTATCTTTTGCCATCCACCGAGTAATAAACCTCTTTACAGTATTTCTCAGCGATTTCAGGTTGGATTTCTCTAGAGATTAAATAGTCTGTGATCGCCTGATTTGTCCCAATGGGTTTAGTGCTTAATACTTTAATTTTAGAGTTTTCATGATCTGAGATCTTATCTTTTTGCTGATGAAAAGAAAAAGAGTCAATTCCCAAATTTCCCACATGAGTTAACGCATCCTGTATTGAATAGGTGGGATTCAGCTTTATCACTAAATCAATCAAAGTCCCTCCTGAATTACATTCACCATAATCTACCCATAGATTTAAATTGTGATCAACCTTGAATGATGGTGTTTTTTCCATCCTTAATGGAGAGAGAAAGAATGAATAATCTGCCTTTGTGCTTTTTGGTGATATGCCTATTTGTGAAAGATATTCTATGATGCTGATTTGATTAGCTTGTTTACAGTTCATGATTTCTATGGTTTGTTTGTTAAAATTGCCTGAGGTGCTTACTACGTTACTACATCACTTTAAAGTGTTTGACAATCAATCAGATATGTGTAGTCACCTTCCTCTTTTTTCGGGTTTTTATGGTTACTACGCTTACTACAAAATCGATAATGTAGTAACCGTAGTAACCTTTATCAATTTAACCTTACTACATTTAAGTGATAGATTATCAGTATTATATACTCATTGTAGTAAGGTAGTAAGTGGATTTGCTATTTTTATGTAATAGCCCTTGACAGGGTAGGACTTGTCGCTATAGCCTCTTTTTACAAATCGCTCAAATCCAAGTCGCTTAAGAGCTTTGCCGATTTCTTCTCTGCTGATCTTGAGTTGTGATCCTTCTGCTTTATTCAGGTATTGGAAGATATCTGAGGGAGTCATGAATTTATCCTCCTTATTTCCTGGCTCAAAGTATTTTTGGACTAGCTCAAACTCCATTGTGATGGTGCTGAATTGGGCATTGGCCAACTCATTTTCCTGAATTTCTTCAGTTGTCATGTTGTATTCAAAATCACTTTTGTAGAGGCTGTAGGCCTGAGCCCAAACGCGATTGATATCTATTTCTTTTTTGTAAGACCAATTGATTCCGATTAGCGTAAAGCATAGCCAACGGACACTGCCGGTATCGTCTGTAAGGAATTCGGCCTTATTAGTAGAGCCAATGATAGATGCTCTTCGTGGCTCCATTGTTGGCTTTCTGTCATAAGGGTGTCTCACTTTTATATAGGATCGACTCATCAAGCTTTTTTGAGCATTGATTTCCTGTTTGTTCAGGGTTGACAATTCGTCCTGGATAATCAGAAAGTTTTGACAGAGCGCAATCAAACTGTCTTTATCTATAGAGATGTTCTCGGTCTGGTATTCTGTAAGATCCGATGGTGTCAAAAACCTCGTCAGCGTTGACTTTCCACTGTTTTGTTTGTCCTGAACTAGAATCAGTGCCTGCTTATTAAAGTATTGGTCATCTAGACTACATGCAACACATCGGACTAGCCATTTTTTGAATTGGACTTTAAATCTATCGGGATCCAGAACTTGGATGTAATTGGCAAATCGCTCTATATAATCTCCATGCTCTTCCTGATTCCAGTGTTGTTCCTGTTTTTCAAAATAGACCTCCAATGGATTAACCTTTGGGATGAAGTCACTGCTTAGAAAAGAATTGATGTCTGCAAGTGAAGTGTTATGTCCTGCTGATTTCGCCTCTATTAATAAGGTGTGGGGATTGACCCGTAGGTAGTTGTTTTTTTCTTTTTCACTGGCAAAGACTTCATAGACCACCACATTATTAATAAAGTCATATTTACTTATTAAATAGCGAATCATCTTTACCATGGGAGAATTGGAGTCATCATCCAATCGCTTGAAAGGATTTCTGTTTTTCATGATGCTGCATTAAGAGTTTGAAAATGAATGCAGAACCAGTATCTTTACGCTGTCAGACGGAGATTCTGTTTCCACAAGAAAAAAGGCGAATTCGAAAGGATTCGCTTTATTTTTTTCTCCGCTGCCTGCCAGCATTCATGACTTCTGATTTTTTGAAATAGACGCTACTATTTATAAGGTGCTCTTTTAGAAATCCCTCCTTTCTCCAATTATTTATGGTAGTGCGAGATTTTCCTAAGAGCTTCATCACTTCGGGGATGTTAATGAATTCTTCTTCTGGAGTAGAAGGTGTAGAAATGGTGGACAGCTTGAAGACGATAGCCTCTGCTATTTCATTGATGAGTTGCCCTTTGTCGATGGGACTTAGAATTAGATTGTTCATAATCGGCTTAAGTTTTGTTTCTGGCCGAATCTGCACATAAATGTTCTTGGATAGTTAGTGGGATACTATCCAAAAAGAATATACTAGTTTACTTACCTGCTCTATTTAGTATGAAATCATCAATTAAAGCTGCTTTTCTTTTTAGTCCAGCTGAAATAAATATGCCCCTAACTTTAAAAAGTTGGTCTTTCCTTTGTGAACTCAAAGTTTTTGAAAGAATTAATTCTTCGGAGATTTTTGAAAAATAAGCTCTGACACCTCTGTCAGTTCCACCCACGACGCTTGAAATAACTTTGTCAAATCCTCCGCTCGACAAATCATGATCATTTTGCAATGCTTTTTGTTTGACTTCATTAAAAGCACCCAAGTTTCCTATCAAGAAATCAATGGTAAGGAGTGAAATGGTTTTGTCAAATTCGACTACCTCGATTGACTCTTTGACATAATCTTTTCCCTTTCTCAAATTGGAATAGAATTCTTTAGCTTCTGAATGGTCATCGAGTTCTAAGTTTAAAAATGCTTGATGATTTTCAGGTTTGTCAATTGGGTCTATGTATTTAAAAAATCGTATTGTTTCACGTAAGTTTTTTCTTGCTTTGCCTATTATCACTATGAATGTCATAATTGATCCCGCCAATACGAAAATGCCGAAAGCATATTTTATGACAGATGGATGAGCGAGGAGAATGAAAAATACTGTCAGGAAAAGTATAGTGCCAATTAAATATCCGAGACTTTGAAGTATTAATCCTTTTCTCTTATGAAAGGAGGAGAAATCTTCAAAGAACATTTTGTTCAGATCAAAAATATTCCAACCTAGTCTGTAGGCTAAAATTCTTTCCTCCTCAGAGAGCTCATCAAAATACCAGAATGATTCTTTTGCTTTGTATTGACCGAGTGAAAGTTTGGAGTCAAATTTTCTCATTTTTAAAATTGGTTTAATCCCATGCTCTATTCATTTCATTTTTTTTCCGCTCTTCATCAACTGAAATGTAGCGCTTGAAGCTTTTGTAATCAGAATGACCAGTGACTTTCATCACGACCTCAGCGGGAATGCCCTTGTCGAGGGAGATGGTGACAAATGTTTTTCTGCCTGTATGTGCACTTACTAGGTCATGTTTTGGGTATATATTGGCTATTCTTACCGATCCCCGGTATCGAATAATCTCTACAGGATCATTGATTTCAGCTAGTTTGCAAAGCTCCTTCACATATTTATTAAACTTCTGATTTGATATCATAGGGAGTGGAGAAATTCTTTCTTCATACTTTTTTAGAATTTGTCGGGAAATGCGAGTGAGGGGTACTATTGAAGGCTCTTTAGTTTTAGTGATGGTCATTCGGATTTCATCATCCTTAATATGTTCTCGTTTTAGCTGACACAAATCTGAAAATCTATATCCCGTAACACAGCTGAATAGGAAAACATCTCTCACTTGATCCAACCTGGAGTTGGAAGTTAAATCAAGAGCGTAAAGACTATCGAATTCTTTTTTGTTTAGCGCGATTACTTCAAGCTTGTCTTTTTTGACCGTGAACTCTTTGTGGCCGTCAGCGACTTTAATTCCCTTTCTTCTGGCATACCCTAAAAAGGTTTTTAACGTGCTGAGTTGCTTTGCTATTGTAATATTATTAAGAGTGTTCACTGTTCCTGTGGTAGGATGAATCTCTTTATGATTAATCAGAAAGTTTTGAAAGGCTTGCATAAACGCATAGTCCATGTTCTCAAATTTCACATTTGCATTTCTAGTGTCTTGGAATTTTTTTAGGTATCTCTTAAGGGATTTATATACAATCATACTGCCTTTAACTCTGGTCAACTCATTTTCCTGGATGTACTGATCAATGAAATCGTAAACCAAGTGAGTTGGCTCACTTCTCTTAATCTTAGGCTTTTTGGAATCCTTTAGTTTTGAAATCAGCATATCCAAATCATATGGCAAGTTTTTAGCTCTAAATGATTCTTCTATGTGGCGGATGTTTTTCCGGATTTCCAGTAGGTCATCTTGATATTGGAGGAGATGGCTCTTTGGAGGTACTACAGACCCAAACTTCTTTTCAAGCTGAGTTTTTTGTTTTGCCGTCATGTCAACAATTTCTTGTTTTTCGGCGGACCATAATTCAGGAATTAGTCTTATTCCTGTAGAAATCAATTTCCTTTGTCCTGCCAAATGGACAACCAACATCAAAGGCTGCTCACCTTTCTTGTTCTCCAAATCATGCCTTAAAACAAACTTAAATGTCGCTTCCATTGTCCTATCGTCTATTTTCGAAAGATACTCAATGAAATTTTCAGTAGCGAATTCAGTAGCGAATTTGTCGCTCAAAAGTGGTTAAAGGTTGTCAGTTCTTGACATGGAGTTTACAAAAAAGCCCTTTAATGATAGTATAGGCCTACTTTTGATAAGTTGTGTAAGAAAGGTTCGAATCCCTTCCTCTCTACACATTAAAACCCTAACTGTCAGATATGTTGATGGTTAGGGTTTTTGTTTTTTTAAAAGATGCTGGATTATGTTTCCCAACATTATAAATCTCCTCACTATAACTTGTTACTGTTTGCATCATTAGCCTCTGATGGTAAGTAGCCGTATTGTTCTTTAAAAAGCTTTCGGAAGTGCTTGGGGCTAGAAAAACCAACTTCATAAGCAGCCTGGGCTACACCAAGGTTTTCTTCACGTATAAGATAAGCTGCTTTCTGCACTTTTACTGTTCGGATGTATTGGTTGATGTTTTGGCCGGTGAGTGCCTTTAATTTTCTGAACAAGGATGTTCTACTCATTCCCATCGCCTGAGAGATTGTGTCCACGTCAGTGGTTTGTTGAGAAATCCCAGCAAGTATATGGCTTTGCAGCTCCTTTAAAAATGACTTTTCTTTATCGATAGCACTTTTTTCCGTGGAGGTCAACTCGTTTGATTGGATATCTTTCCCAAGGTAGTAGGATCGCATTCGTATTTTCGAGTCCAGAAGATTTCTTATTCTTGATTTAAGAATTGGACTTTTGAATGGCTTAGTGATGTAGTCATCTGCTCCTTTACTAAATCCTGAGGTAATGCTTTCGATACTATCTTTGGCAGAAAGCAAGATCACAGGAATGTGAGTGGTTCCATGGTTTTGTTTTAACATCCCACATAAATCAATGCCATTCTTCTCCGGCATCATAACGTCAGAAATGATTAGATCAGGGATGTACTTCGTTGCTTTTAGAAATCCTTCCTGTCCATTCTTGGCAAATAGTAGATCGTAATCCTCGCTCAGCGAATTATCTAGATATTCTAGGATCTGTGCATTATCATCAATTATTAATAGCACCTCTCGGTTTTCTTTCAAATCCAAGTTTATGCTGCGTTCTAATTGTATAGGCTGATGGTCAGGAATCCATTCCTTGTTGATTTTTTCCGGTAAAAAGGAAGAAAAAACACTCGCTTTTTTGGGAATTAAAATTGAAAAAGTGCTGCCATTTCCAGGACTGCTAAGTACGTGAATGGTGCCCTTATGATCCTCGACCAGCCTTTTGGTCAATGCCAATCCAATACCGGCACCTTGAGCTTTAGCATTTTCTCCACTTTGATAGTACCAGTTGAATATATGACTTTGATCTTCATAGGGAATTCCCGGACCATTGTCACTCACGATCAGCTCAAATTCATCCTGCTTTTCTTCAAGGGAGACAGTGATTTGATCTTTGGCGCGACAATATTTTAATGCGTTTGATAGTAAGTTGTTGAAAATAATGTGAAACTTCTGTAGATCGATTTCTGCACTAAAATCGGATTTTGGTAAATCACTTTTCAGCTTTATTCCCCTGTGTTTTGCCAGAGGCTGATATTGCTCTACCCACTGCTTGATAGGCGATACGATGGTTCGTGATTCTAAATTCAGTTCATTAACATTCAATTCGGCGTTTCTAAACTCCAGAAGTTTGGATATCATCTCGTGCAGATATTTTGCATTTTTCTGCACCATTTTAATTCCTTTCAGATGTTTTGAATTGGTGATTTCCCGTAATAAGTCATCCAAAGGAGCCATGATGAGTGTCAAGGGAGTTTTGAGCTCATGGGAAAACCCGGTGAAAAACTGGACCCGCTCTTCATTAAGCTCATGCTCTAATACCCGTTGTTTTTTTTCAAACAAAAGCGAATTTTTCAACTTTAGCCTTTCCGCATAATAGCGCATACCAAGAACTGTTAAAGTAACAATCAGAACAAAGTAGAACAGGTACGCTGGCCACGTTTTCCAAAATGGTGGAGAGATAATTATGTCCAATTGATTTTCGGAGATGGCTTGGGCGCCGGAACTGGCTTTCACTTTCAAGGTGTAATTTCCCGGGGGAATATTACTTAGATTGGCCGTGCCAGTCTCATTAGTTTCGATCCACTGGCTGTGAAAAGGTTCTAACTTATAAGCATAGTGCACATCTTTTCCTCTGGGGAATTTTAGCGCTACAAAGTCTATAGAAATCAAACTCTGATCGTGATCCAGTTTAAGTTCCCTGAGGTAGGGGAGGCTGCTTTTTAAGTGGATGTCGTCAGAAGCTGCCACGGTAATCTTCCTATTCATTAGTCTCAAATCGGTGAAGATCAGCGGATAGGTGGTAGTAAGGTTTTCTAAAGTCTCAGGATTGAACACATTGATGCCTTTATTTCCGCCCAGATAAACTTCTCCCGCGTCTGTCACCAGTGAGGCTCCTATATTAAATTCACTTAGCTGAATATTGTTTATGGAATTGAGATTGCCTACCGTATTGGTATTGGAGTCGAAATAGCTGATTCCGCGGTAAGTTCCTAGCCAGATTTTTCCATTCTTTCCCTTTGCAAGACTGTTGATGGAATTATTGCTGAGCCCGTTTTCATTTGTAAATAGCGTAAACTTTTTATTTTCAGGATTTAGCCTGATTAAGCCTTCATATCTGCTTCCTGCCAAAATATCTCCGTTCTCCAGAATTTCTATTCCAAAGACTACTTCGACTGGAAAGCCGGGAATAGTACTTTCATTAAAAAGTTCTTGTTCTCCAGTGAGGTAATTGTATCTAATTATTCCATCCCCAAATGTAGCCAGCCACAGGTTTCCCAAATCATCTTCGGCTATGTCGCGGATGTCTATTTTCCCCAATAACTTCACATAGTCAAAATTGTCAATCGGTGGATGGTAACGATACAGTCCGCCTCGGTTTGTACCTACCCAAATCTGACCGTTTTTGCCTTCAAAGATTTTTCTTACGTCATTGCCCTTTTCCTGACTTTCCTGAAGGTAATGCCTGCTTTTGCCTGTGGAGGTATTTAACAAATTTAATCCTCCCTGATATGTTCCGACCCAGAGATTGTTTTTGCTGTCTTCCAAAATGGACAGAATGTAATTATTGGAAATACTACCTGGGTCTGCTGGATCGTGAGAGAAATGTCGAAACTCATCAGTCTTGGGGAAATAATGATCCAAGCCACCTCCGTCAGTTCCGATCCAGATGCTTCCATTTTTTCCCTTTGCCAAGGAACCAATCCTGTCATGGGAGATTGTCTGATTTTTTGACAGGTTTCTTGTAATCAATTTGACAGGGTCGCCTGAAGGATTTACAAAATTTAGCCCTGTACTTGTTCCAATCCACATGTAGCCGTCGCTAGAAAGTTTCAGAGAAGACACAGTCCTGTTGAATACACTTGATCCATCTTGTTGAGGCTTGAACCATTTTAATTGAATTTCCTGAATTTTGAGGAATTTTGAGGTATTCAAGATATTCAGCCCTCCATTTCTTGTCCCGATCCATAGATTGCCTAGTGGACCTTTTTCAAAGCAAAGGACATTTCCATCACTTAATCCCTTGTCAGGGAACTTAGCTTCTATAATTGCTAAAGTATCAGCGTTTGCAGTAATTACCCTGATTCCATCGTTAGAGCCAACCCACAGATTTCCTTTCTCATCAGTGTAAAGACTGTTTATATTTTCGGGGAAAGCAGAATTTGAGGTTGAAACCGGACTGATGGTATTCTTTTTCAGATCGATCTTATCCAACCCTTTATCAAAGTGTCCGACCCAAAGCACGGAGTCCCCTTGTATGGCAAGCGAGGAAATTCGTGAGGAAGAAAGAGTGTTTTTCTGCAAAGGAGAATGAGGATAAAACGAAATAATACTGTCAGCCTCCAAAATAGCCACTCCTCCTTCGTAGTTAGCGATAATCTGTTCTCCATTTGGCTGGCTGATTATGTAACTGATTGAGTTTTCAGAGGAACGATCATACGTGGTGAAAAGGTCTGTCTTTGGATTATATTTACTTAATCCTTTATTGGAGGCAAGTAAAAGATCTTGGTTTTGGGTGATCTCCAAATGTTCAATGTAATTTGACGATGGTCCGGATTGTGGATTAAGATTGCTTTTCCGGTAGATTTGAAAAGTATGCCCATCGTAGCGGTTTAATCCATCGATCGTAGCAATCCAGATAAACCCTAAGGAATCTTGGGTAATGTGATTGATATAATTATTGGATAAGCCATCTTCTACATCCAACAAGTAAAAGGTAAGGTGGTTTTGATCGGAAAATACAGACCTTGAATCAAGTTTTTGAGCATTTGCACTTGCACAAAAACATAATAGTAGGAAAGTTAATATAATGGGTCTCATTAACTCACAATCACGAAAAATGCCTTCAATAATCCCAATAAAAATCGAAAGAAGGATTTTTTTGCTCATTTTATGCCCCTTAATTTGCTGATTTATGCCCCGTGTTTTGCAGGCTTTTTCCAGAACATTGCTTAAGAAACCTTAAGATTTTTCTTCTAAAGTTTCGAAAGTTAATAGTTAACAAAAACCTAAAAAACATGCTAACACAATTACCAGCCAGGGCATGGCTGTATTGTATATCATTTATGCTAGTAATGATGTGCAGTGTGCCCAATGTATTTGGTCAAGAAAAGATCACAGGCCAGATACTAGACGAAACTGGAGCAGGACTCCCTGGAGCTTCCGTTTTATTGAAAGGCACTACCATTGGTGCTGTGACAGATATGGATGGCAATTTCACTTTGTCATTTGCTCCCACTGAAAATGCTACCTTAAGTATATCCTTTATCGGATATGTAACACAGGAGCATATAATCCAAAGTGGCGAAAGCACAATCAGTATTCAACTTGTACCTGATGAACAATCACTTAATGAAGTAGTGGTGGTAGGATATGGTGAGCAGAAGAAGGCAACCCTAACCGGTTCGATCTCACAAGTAGAAGGGAGAGATTTGAAAAATAGTCCGCAACCGAATATTTCGAACTCACTCTCCGGGAGATTTTCCGGAATCATTGCCAATAACAGAGGCGGCGAACCTGGATATGATGGCTCCAGTATCAGCATCCGTGGTCTTGCCACCACTGGAAATAATGATGTCCTCGTAGTAGTAGATGGAGTACCGGGCCAGATTGGTGGTCTTGAGCGTCTTAATCCGAATGACATTGAAAGCATCTCAGTTTTGAAGGATGCTTCGGCAGCGATATACGGTTCCAGAGCCGCAAATGGGGTTATCTTGGTGACTACTAAGCGTGGTAAATCTGGAAAACCGGTAATTTCCTACAGCTTCAATCAAGGATTTTCTTCCCCGACAAGACTTCCAGACATGGCTGATGCGGGTACTTATGGTCAGATCAGAAATGAAATTGCCTATTACAATAATTCACAAGGCGGATTAAATCAGATCTATTCAGAAGAGGAATTGGGAATGTTTAGAAACGGATCTGATCCATTGAACTATCCTAATACCGATTGGGCAGCTGCTGCATTGAACAATTCAGCGTTGCAAAGTCAGCATGATCTAAGTATTAGAGGAGGTTCGGATAATGTGACCTATTTTTTGTCATTAGGCAAAACAGGACAAGATGGCTTGTATAAAGACGGAGCGACTCGTTATGATCAATACAGCTTCCGCTCCAACGTAGATGCAGATATTACGGATAAACTTACCGTGGGATTATCTCTCTCCGGTAGAAAAGAAGATAGACAATATCCTACTTCCGGAGCAGGAGATATATTCCGCTCAATCTATAGGGCTTACCCGACTGTGGCAGCTGTATATCCTAATGGTCTTCCCTCTTCTGGAATCGAGAACTCCAATCCGGTAATCATGGCCACGGAACAAGGAGGATTAAACCAAAATCCACGCTATGTATTCAATGGTATTCTGAGAGGTAAATATGAGTTTGGTTTTCTAGATGGATTATCTGCTGAAGGATTCCTGTCTGTAGATGAAAGCTCAGATAGAACCAGAAATTTCAGTAAGCCTTACACTTTATATAATTACGATCGTACTGCTGACGCTTACAATCCAGTAGTAGTGGGCGGAGGACCAGATCAGCAAGCGACACTTTCGGAGACACATTACTCTCAGTCTATGATAGTATCCAATATCCGCCTCAACTTCAAGCACTATTTTGGGGATCACTTTATTGACGCATTCGCAGGCTATGAGCAAAGCGAAAATAGATCCCATACCTTAGGAGCATCCAGACTTCATTTTCCTACCGCCGAGACTCCTGAATTATCACAAGGCGGAGCAGCAGCTTCAGATTATGACAACTGGGGAAGTAGCTACAACTATACTAGAAAAAGTTACCTGAGCAGATTTGCCTACAACTATAATGAGAAGTATTTAGCAGAATTGCAGATGAGAGTTGATGGCTCGTCCAATTTCCCCGCAGATAGTAGATATGGTTTTTTCCCATCTCTTTCTGTAGGCTATCGAATTTCAGAAGAGAGCTGGTTTAGAGAAAAAGTTGGTTTCTTCGATGATCTGAAATTTAGAGCTTCGTATGGTAAACTGGGTAATGACAACGTAGGTCAGTTCCAGTATTTCGACAATTACTCTTTCAATAATCGCTACGTGTTGGGTGATGTAGTTCATACGGGGATAGATCTTACCCGACTTTCCAATCCAAATATTACCTGGGAAGTAGCGACAAAGACTGATATAGGCTTCAATGCGATCTGGTTGAAGAATTTCACAACAGAGTTCATTTATTTTCAACAGGACAGAAGCAAGATCCTGACAATAAGAAATTCTTCAATTCCCGGATCATCCGGTATTGTGAATCCATACGATGATGGAAGTGATACCTACCAATCATTAGTTCCTGCCGAAAATATCGGTGAAGTAAAAAGCCATGGTTTCGAATCTACTTTGGGCTATCGCCATGAAGGAGCGTTCAGCTTTGGGGTGTCAGGTAATTTTACTTACGCAAAAAATGAAATTGTCTACATCGATGAAGCAGCAGGGGTTTTGGATTATCAGCGTCAGACTGGTAACCCCATGAATACGTATTTGCTTTACAATGCGATCGGAATTTTCAGAAGCCAGGAGGAACTTGACAGTACCCCCCATGTACCTGGTGCTATTGTGGGTGACCTGATTTATGAGGACTTTAATGGTGATGGCGAGATCAATGCGGATGATATGACCAGAACTAAGTATGGAAATATCCCACAGATCACGTTTGGCGTAACGTTGAATGCTGCTTGGAAAAACTGGGATTTCTCAGCAGTAATTTCAGGACAGTCCCAAGTGAACCAATATGTATTGCCTGAATCAGGAACAGTAGGAAACTTTTACAGCAGCTGGGCAGATAACCGCTACTCGCCTAGCAATCCTGATGGAACTTATCCGAGAGTCAGTGAAAGAGCTTCTTCTGCTGTAAGTGGGGGTTTGTACCGCAATAACTTTTGGTTGAATGATGCAACTTTCGCACGATTGAAAAACGTACAGATTGGCTACAATATTCCTCAGCCTATTTTGGATAAGCTTTCTATCAGTAGCTTGAAGATTTATGCAAATGCATTCAACCTATTTACCCTAACTGGTGTGAAGGATTATGATCCGGAAGGATCCAACGAAAGCGGCCAGTTCTACCCGCAGCAGAAAATCATCAACCTTGGTGTAAATATTCAATTTTAAACCCGACCAAAATGACTACTAAAAATATACTAAAGCCCTTTTTGGGTATTGCTTTGAGCGGAATTTTGCTGGGAGGCTGTCAGGAAGATTTTCTGGATGTAGTGCCTACAGATCGAGTGTCTGATGCGTCAATACTTTCGGATTCCACGCTTTTTGAGGCATACGTTATCAATAGATACTTAGGAGTAAGACTAACCAATAAAGAGGGGGATTCTTATCAGCCTGGATTCGGCCGAGGATTTGAATATGCCATGTGGAGCTCATTGACGGATGAGTCCATTTATAATAATGATGACAACACTTGGTTTATCCAGCAAGGCCAGCTTTCACCGCAGAATACTGGGATCGCTGGGACTTTCTGGGGAAGATCTTACCGAAGTATCAGAGAGGTGAATTATGCTTTGGCAAACATTGGCGAACTAGAGATGAGCCAATCCGGTAAGGACTTACTGATTGCCGAACTAAAGTTTATCCGTGCTTTCCGCTATTTTGATCTGATCAAAAACTACGGTGACGTAGTTTTCATGGGCGATAATGTAGCTCAATTGGGAGATGACTTCACAGATCCATCTTTTTACGAGCGCATCGGGAAGGAGGATGCAATTGCATATGCCGCTCAGGAGCTGGATGCTGCTGCCTCAGTATTGCCCCAGACAAATAGTAGTTTGTGGCAGGAAGGTAGAGCTACTAAGGGAGCTGCACTTGCGTTGAAATCTCGGCTATTATTATATGCGGCGAGTCCTCTTTATAACGATGGGGGTAGTGATGCTCAGAAATGGCAGGAAGCAGCTCAGGCTGCAAGAGCTGTAATTGATCTTGGTCAATATAGTCTCTATCAAAATGGCTATGGGGAACTGTTTTTGACACCTCAGAGCAATTCTGAAATCATATTTGCAAGGTATTACAACATCAATGCAAGACATACCGCACTAGAGATTGCTAATGGGCCTAATGGTTATGATGGTTGGGGTGGAAATGTGCCCCTTCAAAACTTGGTCGATGACTATGAAATGATGGATGGGACAGCCTTTAGCTGGGACAATGAGGAGCAGGCCAGCAATCCTTATGAAAATAGAGATCCTAGATTTTACGAAAGCATTTTGTATAATGGAGCTCCTTACAGAGAGCGAGAAGTTGAAACATTCTTGCCAAATGGAAAAGACAGCCAAGGTGGACCTTCCAACTGGAATACGAGTAAGACAGGATATTACTTAAGGAAATTTATTGACGAAGATCTGCCGATCAGAAATCCTTGGGAAGTGGCTGGGACACAAAATTGGATTTATTTCCGATATGCCGAGATTTTGCTAAACTACGCAGAAGCGCAGAATGAAGCTGTAGGTCCAGATGCGAGCGTATATGAAGCAGTCAACTCAATTAGAAGTAGATCTGGAGTGGAAATGCCACTTTTGCCAGCAGGACTGAGCCAGGATGAAATGAGAGAGAGGATTCATCATGAGCGAAGAATAGAGCTTGCGTTTGAAGAGCATCGCTATTACGACGTGAGAAGATGGATGACTGCTGAAGAGGTGGAAAATACACCCGCTTACGGTATTGAAATTGTGAAGTCTGCAGATGGTAGCTTAAGCTATACCAGAAAGGTATCGCTGAACGGGAAAATGTTTCAGCAAAAAAATTATTGGTTACCGATTCCGAGATCTGAAATATTGGCTTCAAACAATCAGTTGGAGCAAAATCCAGGATATTAATAGTTCAAGGGGAAGCTTTAAGTTTCCCCTTTTTTAAAACTTTAAACTATGACAATTAGAAAAATGATTGGTAAAAGCATGTTTCCCAAGGCTTTTCTTTTTGGTGTTTGGGCTCTTCTTTTTGCTTGTCAGAGCTCAGGTCAGGAAAAACAAAGTCAGACAAACCCTGAAGACACCATTGAGATCAATATCATCCCAAGTGAGAAGTATCAGTTGATGGAGCATTTTGGAGCATCGGACGCATGGTCCGTCCAATACGTTGGACTTTGGCCAGATCAAAAGAGAAATGCCATTGCAGAACTACTTTTTAGTAATGAGAATGATTCAGATGGTAATCCAAAGGGAATAGGCTTGTCACTTTGGCGGTTTAATATTGGGGCAGGTAGTGCTGAGCAAGGGGAAGAAAGTGGAATCCGCGATGAGTGGAGGAGAGCGGAATCTTTTTTGGAAGCTGATGGATCTTACAATTGGAGCAGGCAAGCAGGCCAAGTTTGGTTCGCTAAAGCTGCCCAGGAATTTGGTGTGGACAAGTTGCTGGTGTTTCCAAACAGCCCTCCAGTATATCTAACTAAAACTGGAAAAGCCTTTGCAAATGGCGGACAGTCAAATTTGGCTAATGAAAACTTTAAAGCCTATGGTGAATATCTGGCCCAAGTTATCCAAGGTTTGGAACAGAAAGGATTGAAGGTAGATTATGTAAGTCCGGTAAATGAACCTCAATGGGATTGGTCAGACGGAGGGCAAGAGGGAACACCTTTTTGGAATAACGAAATAGCAGGAATAGCTAAAGCTGTGAATCAGGCTTTAAGCGAAAGGAACCTGTCGACCAAAATCGATGTCGCCGAAGCAGGCAAGATCAATTATCTCTATGAGCAGGCTGATAAGAATGGGCGAGGGGAGCAGATAGCCGATTTTTTTAAGACTGGATCGCCGAATTATATTGGAGATTTGGATCATGTAAGTCCGACTATTTCAGCCCATAGCTACTTCACCACTTCTCCTTTCGAATCAGCAGTACAGCAGCGTACAAATCTTTTCACTTCACTTCAAACCGTAGAAGGGTTGAGCTACTGGATGAGTGAATACTGCATTTTAGGAGATAATGGTGGTGAGATAAACGGCAATGGCAGAGACCTAGGAATAGACCCTGCACTGTATTTGGCAAGGGTAATTCACAATGATCTTACTGTATCCAACGCTAGTGCCTGGCATTGGTGGATTGCTATTTCCCCTTATAATTATAAGGATGGATTAATATATATTGATAAGGAGAAAGAAGATGGTGCTTACTATGAAAGCAAAATGCTCTGGGCATTGGGTAATTATAGCAAGTTTATCAGACCCGGTTATCAGCGGATCGCTGTGGAAATTGATAATCAAAAACAACAGTCTCCTGATCTTTTGGTTTCTGCCTATAAAGCCAAGGATGAAGATGAAGTAGTCTTAGTTATAGTCAATTCAGGAATCAAGGAAGTGAAAGTTAATTTTTCAGGAGATGGAAATAGCCCAACTATTAAAGCTGCTTACATAACATCAAAAGATCAGGATTTGAAGTCTGCAGAGGTTGCTCTAGAGGGAAAATATTTTAGTATTCCGGCGAGGTCCATTGTAACCATGTTGACTGAAAAGTAAAAAATATAACTTTTATACTGGAATAGTTACGATTCCTTGTCTCACTATTTTATAAAAAGGGAAGACATACGATGAGCTTTCAGGATATTCTGTTCTAAAAGACCTTCAGTTTATTAAAAAAGAAAAAAATAATTAATCTTTTATAAGGTTGATTTAGGATTTAAAACATAGAATTAAAACTCGTAAAAATTTAAAATTTGTTAATCTAGAAGTAAACTATGGTTACTTTCTTAGCTAAATTTTGCAACTTAACATAGTTAAAAGACAAACATTGTAAAATAGTTGTCCATTGTTACAATTTGTAAATTCCAATTAATCAGGATTTTCTGATAAAATAAAAAAAAGCTGTAGTCTCTGTGACAATTTTATTTTTCTTTCTGCGAAAAAATAAGAACCTTACCGATGAGTTTTGGAGGTACGTGTCCTATTCTAATGTATAAGGAATTATGTCCGTTCGTGTAAAAGCTTGCCTAATCCTCAAGATTAAGCCTGATTTTTCACAAAAATCTAAAAGAGTCGATTGTTTTTTGAATTTAAAAAATGATAACTTTAAAACTCGATTATAGAGTAGAAACCATTTAACCTTTATCAAAAGTCTATTTAAAATCCACATTATGAGAAAGTTAATCACTTTGTTCATGCTTGCAGGCATCCTTTTCGCACCTGTTATTGCTAACGCACAAGAAGCAGAAGATACCGCAGCACAAGAAGAAACAACACCAGTAGCAGTTGAGCCTGCTGCATCTCCTACAATTGTTGACGATGAAATCGTCGAAGAGGAGCAAAGTTTCCACCAAATTGTAAAGGACAAATTCATCGAAGGTGACCCTCTTTACATGACTCCAGTATTGATCTGTTTGATCTTGGGTCTAGCAGTTGCTTTGGAAAGAATCATCACCCTGAACCTTTCTACGACCAACACAAAGAAATTGTTGATCAAAGTGGAAGACGCTCTAGAAACAGGTGGAGTAGAGGCAGCTAAGGATGTTACTAAGAGCACCAAAGGCCCAGTAGCTTCTATCTTTACTCAAGGTCTGATGAGATACTCTGAAGGAATCGAAATGGTGGAGAAATCTATTATTGCTTACGGTTCTGTGGAAATGGGTAGATTGGAAAAAGGTCTAATTTGGATCTCTCTATTTATCTCCCTAGCTCCAATGTTGGGTTTCATGGGTACTGTAATCGGTATGATCGGAGCTTTCGACTCAATTGAAGCTGCCGGTGATATCTCTCCTTCTCTAGTAGCAGGTGGTATCAAAATCGCCCTTTTGACTACAGTTGCTGGTTTGATCGTAGCGATTATACTTCAGTTGTTCTACAACTACTGTGTGTCTAAAATTGATTCTTTGGTGAACGATATGGAAGATGCTTCTATATCATTGGTTGATATTTTGGTTAGGCACAAATTGACTGGCAAATAAGCAGTCAAGTTTGCATAACCTTTTAAATATACATTAACCTCAAAGAAATACTACATTATGGATACTTATGACATCTTATTATATGGAAGTTACATCCTGGTAGCAATTGGTATTGTGGCGGCAGTTTTAATGCCTCTAATCAAGTCCTTGGATAATCCAAAAAGCTTGATGAAAACTGCAATAGGAATTGTTGGTATAGTTGTTTTGTTCTTCATTGCTTATTCTATATCCAGCAATGAAGTTCTTCCAAAATTTGAAGCAGCTCCTTTCAACTTGACTCCATTCGGATCTCAAATTGTCGGCGGAATGCTCATCACCACTTATATTCTATCTATCGTAGCTCTTGGTAGCATCGTTTTGACTGAAGTAACAAAAGCAATAAAGTAATATGGCCAGAAAGAAAAATAGAATGAGTCAGGAGGTCAATGCAGGCTCTATGGCGGATATTGCCTTCCTGCTGCTGATCTTCTTTCTTGTCACTACCACAATTGCATCGGATAAGGGTATATTAAATATCCTGCCTCCAAAGCTTGATCCAAACAATCCTCCACCGGAGATTGATAAGAACGACAGGAATATATTTACAATTCTTCTTAATGCTAACGATCAGCTTTTGGTGGAAGGGGAATTTAGAGATAATCCTGAAGGACTTGACGAAGAAATAAAAGCATTCATCTTAAACTTCGGATCTCCTGATGAAGAAGGAACTGCTTTGTATAATACGCTTCCTGCATCTGTGAAAGCGTTGGCTGCAAGAGATCCAGAATCTTCTGATGATCCAGGGGAAGCTGTTGTGTCAATTAAGACTGACAGGGGAACTAGTTATGATAAATATTTGGAAGTATTCGACATGGCAAAAAAGGCATATTTTGATATCTATGCTGCACGTGTAAACTTAAGCACAGACGAATACAGAGCTTTGACCGGTAAAACAGACGCTGAAGTCAGTCTGCAGGACAAAGGTAAAGAAGGTATTCCTATGGCAATATCAATTGCAGAACCTAACAAGATTGGAGGGAATTAAATATGTCAAAGTTTAAGAAAAACCAAAAAGTCGAGCCAGCAATTTCTACTGCTTCACTTCCAGATATTGTTTTTATGTTGTTGTTTTTCTTCATGGTAACAACTGTGCTAAGAGAACAAGATTTGTTAGTAGAACAGAAGATTCCACAGGCTACACAGCTTCAGAAGCTTCAAAAGAAGACGCTTATATCTTATCTTTTTATCGGGAAGCCAAAGAATACGTCTCTTTATGGTACTGAGCCAAGAGTGCAGGCGAACGATGCTCTTATCAATACTCCTGAGATTGTTCAGTGGGTAAACCAAGAGCGCGATATGCTTGCAGAATCTGACCGCGGATTGATTACGATTTCGTTGAAAGCAGACAGAGATGTTAAAATGGGACCTATCTCAGACGTTCAATCTGAATTAAGAGAAGCCGATGCAAGAAGAATTCTTTATGCATCTATAGGTAAAGTTCCTCAGTAATAATATTTTATTAAAGTGTTAAAGCTATCCCTTATTTGGGGTAGCTTTTTTTGTTTATAACATGCTGGCATCTCTTACTAATACTAAAAAAGTCCAAAATGCTTGGGCAATGTATGATTGGGCTAATTCCGTATATAGTCTTGTTATTACTTCTACCATTTTCCCGGTTTACTTTAATAGTGTAACCAGAGGAATCAATCCCGATGATAAGGTTGACTTTTTTGGCTTTCAAATCGTCAATACGGTTTTGTATTCCTATTCGATTTCTTTCTCATTCTTAGTTATAGCATTGATATCGCCCATACTTTCAGGTATTGCGGATGCAAGTGGCAAGAAGCTCCAGTTTATGAAGTTTTTTGCTTATTTGGGCTCATTATCCTGCATTGCATTATACTTTTTTGATGGACATAATCTCGAGTGGGGTATTTGTTTCAGTGTCTTAGCTAGTGTTGGTTATGCTGGTAGTATAGTATTTTATAATGCTTATCTACCTGAAATCTCTACGCCGGATAGGTATGATCTTCTTAGTGCTAAAGGCTTTGCACTTGGTTATATTGGTAGTGTATTGCTATTAGTGTTGAACTTGCTTATGATTCAGTTTCCCTCCTGGTTCATGCTTTCAGATGATGGCATGGCTGCTCGCTTTTCATTTCTGATTACAGGAATATGGTGGGCCGGTTTTTCCCAGATTCCTTTCAGAGTACTTCCCCACAATCCATATGGAAAGGATATAAAGAAGGAAATTTTACTTAAAGGCTACCAAGAGATAAAAAAGGTATGGATGGAAGTAAAACAGACTAAAGTAATGTACAGATTCTTAGCTTCTTTTTTCTTTTATTCTATGGGTGTGCAGACTGTAATGTATCTGGCAGCCACATTTGGTGATAAGGAACTTGGCTTGCCTGGTGATCAACTAATCATGACTATTTTGATTATACAGATAGTTGCGATTGCGGGTAGCTATTTTTTTGCTTTTATTTCAAAAAAGTATGGTAACAAACTTAGCTTGGTGATAATGGTGCTGATTTGGGTTGGTATTTGTGCCGGAGCCTATTACGTCTATACTGTCTATGAATTCTTCGCCTTGGCATTTGTTGTCGGACTTGTTATGGGGGGAATTCAGTCTTTGTCCAGATCTACATTTTCAAAGCTGATTCCAAGAAATACAACAGATCATGCATCTTATTTTAGCTTCTATGATGTCACTGAAAAACTGGCAATCGTACTCGGAACTTTCTCATATGGATTTATCGAGCAAATCACAGGAAGCATGAGAAACTCTGCACTTTCACTGGGAATATTTTTTCTAGTTGGCCTAGGTTTTCTACTTTTAGTCACTATCCCCAAAAAGCGGTTTGGTACTGAAAGCTTATAAATATGCAAAAAATATTAGCTGGATCGCAAGTTAAAGAGCTTGATTCAAAACATTTAAGTTTGACCGGGCAAAGCAGTCATCAGTTGATGGAAGTCGCGGCACAATCTTTTGTTCGTTGGTTTTTAGAGCAAGGATTTTCTACGGAGAATAGTATTCAAATAGCTGTGGGAGCAGGAAATAATGGAGGAGATGGTTTGGCAATTGCCCGACTCTTGTCTACTCATTCTTACTCCATCTCAATCCTCAAGTGCTTTGACTCTATAGATAAATTAAGCCAGGATTCATTAACCAATTTCAAATTACTTCCAGATTCAATTTCAGTTGTTGATTTTGAGGATTGGGAATTTGCTCAAGGAGGAATTTTAATTGATGCTTATTTAGGGGTTGGATTGAAAGGTGAGTTGAGAGCAAATTCAATTAAGATTATCGAGTGCTTAAATGAATTTAAAGGGAAGGTTATCTCTGTGGATCTCCCTTCTGGACTCCCTTCTGATTCAGTTGTTAGTAGCTTAGCTGTTGAGGCTGATTTCACAGTTAGTTTCGCATTCCCTAAACTTTCACTGATCCTTCCTGAGAATGCAAGGTATGTGGGAGAGTTGGTCGTAGTAAAAATCGGTTTGCTTGATGAAGCTTATGACGACCTTGTTTCTTCTTTTTATTATTTAGAAGCGTCGGATGTACCCAATTTACATACCGTATTCAATAGATTCAGTTATAAGGGAGACATGGGCAAAATCCTTTTAATAGGTGGAAGTCCGGGTAAGATGGGAGCACTTATTCTATGTGCTAAAAGTGCACTCCGTACGGGGTCCGGCTTAGTGACTTGCCACATGGAGGACTCTGAGAGATTTATCATTCAAGCCGCTGTACCTGAGGCCATGGCTTCTTGGGGTTTGATTCCAAACCCTGAGTTTTACGATGCTGTGGGTATTGGACCGGGGTGGGGAACAGAAAACCGCATACGTTTATTCAGGCAGTTTTTGAATGATTTTAAAAAGCCCATTGTAATAGATGCTGATGGTCTTAATTTATTAGCTAGAAATCCAGATTTACTTCCTTTAGTACCAAAGAATTCCATATTAACTCCGCATATAGGGGAATTCACTAGACTGGCGGGGAAAGCCAGTAATCATTTGGAAAGACTTGAGCAAGCCAAAAAGTTTTCAGTTGATAACGCATTGATTTTATTATTAAAGGGAGCTAATACCGTCGTTAGCTTGCCGGACGGAAGGCAGATTGTAAATTCATCTGGGAATAAGTACATGGCTACTGGAGGTTCGGGAGATGTCCTCACTGGTATGATCACTTCTTATTTGGGAATGGGATATACTCCTGAGAATGCTGCCCTTTGTGGAGTATTCCATCATGGATTGGCGGGTGAGATAGCTTCTGAATCAAAGAGAAGGTCAATGATCGCAAGTGATATTATTTCCGCCATCCCTGCAACATATATTAAATTAGATATATCATAATTTTTTTTCGTAGGCAAACTTTATCAATTGCCTTAAGGTTCTCTTCATATCCTTTTTATTATGAACAAAGAGAAGCTTCTGCTTTGGACCTTAGCGGCCATTAATTTTATACATATCGTTGATTTCATGATTCTGATGCCTTTGGGTCCTCAACTCATGAGAATCTTTGAAATATCTCCCCGTGAATTTGGTCTGCTTGTATCATGCTATACTTTCAGTGCAGGCATTTCCAGCTTTTTTGGAGCCTTTGTATTAGACCGTTTTGACCGAAAGAAAATATTGATGTGGGTATATGTAGGATTTGCTATTTCTACCCTCGGTTGTGCTTTATCACCTAGCTATCCGGTTCTCTTGGCTGCGAGAGTAATTTCCGGTTTGTTTGGAGGGTTGACATCAGCTTTGATTTTGGCAATTATTGGCGACGTTATTCCTGATTCAAGACGGGGAAGAGCCATGGGCTTGGTGATGGCAGCATTTTCAGTGGCGTCAGTCCTAGGGGTCCCTCTAGGTTTGTTTTTAGCCAGCTTATCAGATTGGCACACGCCATTTTTTATACTTACTGGCCTTTCAGTTCTAAGTCTAGGTATGATCGTCAAGTATATTCCAAATATTACAGAGCATCTCAAGAATGATATTGTTAGACCAAATCCTCTGCTCGTGATTCGCCGGGTGACTAGTGATTCTAATCAAATGCGAGCCATCACATTATCGGTGATGATGATGTTTGGACAATTTATGATAATTCCTTTCTTAAGTCCTTATACTGTGGCAAATGTTGGCTTCACTGAGCTTCAGCTTACCTATATCTATATGGCAGGAGGAGCATTTACCATTTTCACCTCCCCATGGGTAGGCAAGCTTTCTGATAAGTTTGGAAAGCATAAGATCTTTATCATTTTTATGATTCTGAATTTGATTCCTATTGCCATCATTACGAATTTGGGCGTTACACCCATTCCTTTTGTACTGATGGTTTCTACAATGTTTTTTGTGACCTCCAATGGGAGATATGTACCTGCCGCTGCTATTATCACAGGAACAGCTAAACCTGAAAACAGGGGGAGTTTTTTAAGCTTTAATTCTGCCGTGCAGCAATTGGCTACAGGAAGTGCTTCCTTGTTGGCCGGGATAATCATCGGTGAAAATGCTGCCGGACAGCTGACCAATTATAATGTAGTAGGCTACATCGCTATTGCTTGTAGTATAATTTGTATTCCGCTGGCTAAAAGAATTAAGGTGGTAAGTTAATGAACTCAAAAGTTAGAAGAAAGGGAAACTAAACCTTGGCAAATTAGATACAAAAAAAATCCCCGACATTTCTGACGGGGATTTAAGATTTAGAACTCTGCGTTTCCTGGTGTTCGAGGGAATGCGATTACATCTCTGATATTTCCCATGCCTGTGACAAAGAGCACCATTCGTTCAAAGCCCAGTCCGAAACCCGCATGGGGTGTAGAACCAAATCTTCTCGTATCTAAGTACCACCACATTTCTTCCTGAGGAATATTCATTTCTTCCATTCTCGCAGTGAGCACATCCATACGCTCTTCACGCTGAGATCCTCCAACTATTTCACCGATTCCAGGGAAAAGGATATCCATCGCAGCAACAGTCTTACCATCATCATTTTGACGCATGTAGAAAGACTTGATGTCTTTTGGATAGTCAGTCAGAATAACGGGTTTCTTAAAATGTTTCTCCACTAAGAATCTCTCGTGCTCAGACTGCAAATCTGCTCCCCAACCTTCAATTAGGTAAGAGAATTTCTTTTTCTTGTTAGGATTGGAATTTCGAAGAATATCAATTGCCTCCGTATATGTTAGTCTTACAAAGTCATTGTCTACAACAAAATTCAGCTTATCCATCAAACTCATTTCGCTTCGCTGATCAACTGGCTTTACTTTCTCTTCTTCCTGCAGTCTAGAGTCAAGGAAAGCAAGATCTTCTGCGCAATTATTTAATGCATATCGGATCACATATTTCAAGAATTCCTCCGCTAGATCAGCATTATCTTCTGCATCGTAGAATGCCATCTCCGGTTCGATCATCCAGAACTCTGCCAAGTGGCGAGTAGTATTTGAATTCTCAGCCCGGAACGTGGGGCCAAAAGTATAAATGTCCGCAAGAGCCATAGCCGCTAATTCACCTTCCAACTGACCTGATACAGTCAGATTAGTTTCTCTTTCGAAGAAATCCTGCTTGTAGTCTATTCCTCCACCTTCATTTTTGGGAGGGTTTTGCAAGTCAAGTGTAGTTACTTTAAATGTCTCTCCAGCCCCTTCCGCATCAGAAGCAGTGATGATAGGTGTGTGGATATAGAAAAATCCTTTATCGTTAAAATATTTATGTACAGCAAAGGCAAGTGCATGTCTAACTCTAAAAACTGCGCTGAACGTATTAGTTCGCATTCTCAAGTGAGCATTTTCCCGTAGAAACTCCATGGAATGCTTTTTAGGCTGTAAAGGATATTTCTCAGGATCAGCTTCGCCTAAAACCTCGATCGAGGTAGCATTCAACTCAGAACTTTGCCCTGCCCCTTGTGATTCCACTACATTTCCGGTGACTTTAAGACATGCGCCGGTAGTACATTTTTTAAGAATTTCCTCTGAGATCAGATTTGGGTCTGCCACCACTTGGTAATTGGTAATGATGGATCCGTCATTCAGTGCAATAAATGAAACATTTTTGTTTCCTCTTTTTGTACGAACCCAGCCCATGAGCGTCACTTCTGACCCGATAGGACTTGAATCCAGGATGGTCTTGATTTTGACTCGTTTGTTAAATGCCATTTGGTGATTTGTTAATGCAGGATTTATTATCCGCTAATAATTTAAAGGAATGCAAAAAAACGATTAAATAAGCTTTTTATCAAAAAATTGCTCGTTTTTCATAACTTTGGCATAAGGGCTTTTTCAGGGGAAAAGGCCTTTTTTGAACCCAAACAGCAGGTTTTACCCAATACTGAATGCAAAAGCTAAATCTTAGCCAATCACTTTCCCAGAAGCTGTCGCCTCAGCAAATACAATTTATAAAATTGCTTCAGGTGCCAACGGCCGAATTAGATACCCGAATCGAAGAGGAACTCGAGATTAATCCTGCTTTAGAGGAAGGCAAAACGGAAGAAAAAGAAAGTGCAGATGACGACTTTGACGATAACTATGAAGAGGAATCTTCACAGGATGATCGTGATGTAAATATTGATGACTACCTAGACGATGAGTATGGTGGATACAAAATGCAAGGTGATGGCAACTATAATGCTGATGAAGAAGACCGGGAAATTCCCATTTCCAGCCAGTCATCCCTGCACGAGCAGCTAGTTTCTCAATTGAGTTTTTTAAGACTTGATGACAGAAAAAAAATTATTGGAGAGCAATTGATCGGAAGTATAGAGAATGACGGATATATCCGAAGAGATCTTGATGCAATAATTAACGATTTGGCGTTCAGCCAAAATATTGAAACAGATGTTGACGAATTGGAGGAGATCTTAAGAAAGATTCAAAGCTTTGATCCAGCCGGTATTGCATCTAGGAATCTTCAGGAATGTCTCACAATTCAATTAGAGCGTAAGGAGCATCCAGACGACCCGACCGTACAGAATGCATTGAAAATTATGCAGGACTGCTTTGATGAATTTACTAAGAAGCATTATTCCAAAATACAAAAGCGCTGTGATCTTACAGATGAAGAGACCAAAGAGGCAGTCAATTTAATAACCAAACTTAATCCAAAACCAGGAGGAGTGGCTGATGGACTGGTGCGGACACAGTACATTATTCCTGATTTTATGCTCACCAATATTGGCGGGAAATTTGAAATAAGCTTAAACTCAAAGAATGCTCCTGAACTGAGAATCTCAAGGTCGTACTCCGAGATGTTTGATGCTTATGATAAAAGTGACAAAAAAGATAAGAAGCTTAAGGAAACTGTCACTTTTGTGAAACAAAAACTGGATGCTGCCAAGTGGTTTATTGATGCAATTAAGCAAAGGCAAAACACGCTTTTAAGGACTATGGAGGCAATTCTTCAATATCAGAAGGAGTTTTTTATAGATGGTGATGAAACAAATCTTCGCCCTATGATTTTAAAGGATATTGCGGAGCGCATTGATATGGATATCTCTACAGTATCCCGAGTAGCAAACAGTAAAGCCATTCAAACCGAGTTTGGTGTTTATCCGCTCAAATATTTCTTCTCTGAGGGCATTGCTACTGATAGCGGAGAAGATGTAAGTAACCGTGAAGTGAAATCTGTACTACAAGGTATGGTGGATGCTGAGGATAAGAAGAAACCGCTTTCGGATGATAAGCTAGTAAAAATGCTCAATAAATTGGGGTATAATATCGCCAGGAGGACTGTCGCTAAATATCGGGAGCAACTCCAAATCCCAGTAGCAAGATTAAGAAAAGAACTGTAGTGCGAAGAATTTTTTCGATCATTGTTTCAGTCCTTTTACAGCCTTTGGTAGCTCCTAGTCTAGTATTTGGGTTGGTTTTGTTTTTGGTCCCAGAGGCTACAAGTATTCCTGAAGCATTCAAAAGCAACCTGTTTTATCTAATAGCTTTATCTACTTTGGTAATCCCAATGGTTACTATTTTTGGATTGCGCTTTATGGGCACGCTCAAAAGTATCCACATGGCAGAGCTAAAGGATAGGGCCATTCCATTTACTGTCACCAGTATTTATTACATTCTCACCGTCTATTTTTTATATCAAAAAAAGGAGTTGGATCCCATATTATGGCAAATATTAGGAGTTATTACTCTGGCAATAGTTGTCCTCACCATGGTGACGTTAATTTGGAAGATGTCTGCTCATATGACTGGAATGGGAGGGGTGATCGCAGCAGTATTGGTGATGGGATTGAAATTTCCTAATTTTCAACCATTATATCCCTTGCTAGGCTCGTTGGTGTTGACGGGTTTGGTAGCAACAGTAAGATTATATTTGAATGCTCACAAACCGATTGAAATCTATGTGGGACTTATTTTTGGTTTTTTGATTTGCTTTGTAGGCTTCAGTTGGATTTGGGGATAAAAAAAACCGGACGATTGCCCGGCTAGTTTTCTGAAAATGTGTGAGGAATATTAAAATACATTCACCGCAATACCAAAGTTGATTTGACTTGCCTCAGTTCCATTCGGCCCCAGACCTTTTTGGAAGACTTGATTCAAGCCTATGTAGCTCCATGCATAAAATCCAGGAGAACCTGCTTTTAAGGACAAGCCGTAGCGAAATTTCTCAAAGCCATAATTCTGAGAGTCTTTAATTTTCCTCTTAAGGTCGTTTGAATCTTCATATTTCACTTTTGTGTGAGATTCATAGAGGTATCCAAATTTACCTCCAACACTTACCTGAAAACCTTTTGTATAGTTTTTCTTATTGAAGTGGTAAGTAAAGTCAAGAGGGATGTCAAAGTAATTAGCAGCTACCACATTTTTATTGATAGTAATGTCGTCACCCAATACATCCGTAATATCTCTTAAGACACTTGACTCAGGACCGAGAGCAGGATTATTATATAGAGTTTGATCGTCTTTGAAGGCATACTTATCAGTTCCTACCCCAATGCCTAAATCCATGGTGAAACCAGAAGCCTCTCCAAAAATTGAAATAGGATATTGATAGTAGACATTGAAAGTACGTGAGGCAAAGAAATTGATACTCATATCTTCCGATCTGTTGTTGAGTTGGTTAAATCCAAATTCAAACTTTAGATCGCTTGGAATATTTGGTCTTCCTCCGATGGGAGTCTTTGGTTTTTTGGCGATTTGCAGGCTGTCCTGAGCAAAGGCTCCTTGAATCAAAACAAAAGCTAGCAGGAAGGTGTATATTTTTTTCATCAAATTTGTTTACTTAAAAGGCATTGAATGCGGGCAAAAATAGGAAATCCCGGAGGATTTACCCCTTTTTTGATCTTAATTATTCTTAAGGACAAACGAGGCGGAGTTTAGAAAATTATAAAATTCTTGCGTAGGAGTATTTGCATAAAATCGAAATTTAGATACCTTTGCATTCCAATTCGGCTTCGTAGCTCAACTGAATAGAGCACCTGATTACGGCTCAGGAGGTTTCAAGTTTGAATCTTGACGAGGTCACAAAGTAAAAGCTTCATAGATTTCTATGAAGCTTTTTTGATTTTAAACTATTCTCTGTTAGGATCTTCTTTTTTTTAGAAATTATTTTTAGCCATTTTAGCCTTACCATACTTTCCTGCAAAGATTTAAATGAAAAAAATTCTTTCTGTTGTATTCCTACTCTTATCCGGTTGTAGTCTCTTCGAAGAAACTAAGCTGGTGGATATAGTGGAAATCGAAGGCCCCTGTACTATAATTCTCACTTCGGGAGCTAGTATAGTGAGCTATGGGAATATGGAAATAAGTAGACGTACTCAGGCAATTACTTACCGGGATGAAAACGGTAAACTTTGGTCAGTCTTTAAAGATGATTATTCTAACTATTCCTGCGAATAATATCTTTCTCGATTAGTTAACATTGGAGATAAAAAAATGAGCCCTGATTTTTCGGGCTCATTTCTCTTTTATTTTTTTCGGGTGGTTTCGGATGCTTTCATTGCATCCTCCAGCTTCTGCTGGAATTTTGATTTTTTCTTGTTTACATTTTTAGCTTTACTTTCTTCCACTTTTGCGCGGATTTTATCATCATCCACAAATAGCTTGATCAATGCTTGCTGACCAAATGTCACCATGTTGGATACGAAATAGTAAAAGCTCAATCCAGCAGGATAAGAGTTCAGAATAAACATAAACATAACTGGCATGATGTAACCCAAATTCTTCATTGGTCCAGTTGCTGTAGTCAATTGATTATTAAAGTGTGTATAAATAATCTGAGACACTGTCATGAGCAAGGTGAACAAACTCACATGAGAACCATAGAATGGAATCGTAAACGGCAGATTAAAGAAGGTGTCGTAGGTAGATAAATCTGTTGCCCATAGAAATGATTCCTGCCTAAGTTCAATTGCATTAGGGAAGAAGAAGAACATAGCAAACAAGAATGGCATCTGAAGCACCATCGGCAAACAGCCTGAAATTGGGCTCACTCCCAACTTTGAAAACAGCTTCATTTGCTCTTGCTGCATTTTGGTGGCATCATCACCATACTTTTCTTTCAATTCGTCTATCTCTGGTTTGATCACGCGCATTTTCGCCATCCCTATATAAGACTTGTAGGTAAGTGGAAAAAGCGCCAGCTTAATAAGAAATACGATAATGACTATGATGACACCATAATTAGTGAAGAACTTCTCTAAGAAAGCAAACAGGTTTACAATGATGTATTTATTTACCCAGCTGACAAAGAAATAGCCCATGTCCACATTATCTTCAAATCCAGGAGTTACCTTCTTTAAGGTTTTGTATTCGTCCGGGCCGAAATAATATGTAAATCCGGCTTTACCATCTTGAAGAGGTATAGACAAATTAGTAGCCATGGTGCGAACTATGGTGCTATCCTCGGGAGTACTTTGTGTGACGGAGACGTTTTGAAAGTCAGTGTCCGCAATCATCCCAGCTGTAAAGAATCGCTGACTAAAACTCAACCATTTTACAGGTTCTGTGATAGTTTCTTGTTCTAAGTCATCACCAGCTCCAAGATTGTCAAAAGACCCTGAGGTAGTATAATAATTCAGTCTGGCCTGTCTTCTAGATTCAGACAAGTTCATTTCCTGAGCGATTACTTGGTCTTCCCAATTTAGGGATAAGAAATTGCCGGTTATGACGCCTTGGTATCTCTCTACTTCAAAAGACTTTTTTACTTCATAGCTTCCATCTGCCAATGTGAAAGATTGCAGGATCTGGCCACTTTCAGTTCCAGCTTTTAAGGTCAAGGTTTGAGTTTTTATTCCTTCCTCATTTTGTCCGCTTTCTGTAGTAGAAGAGAAATAAATATCATCCAAATTCAGAGGACCATTTTTACTTTCTATGATAAAATCCATCTTAGAACTCTTCTCATTGAAAAGCTCCAGTGGCTCCATCTTCCAACTTTTGTATTCCTTTAAAATAACTTTTTTAACCTGAGCACCCTTAGAGGAAATCTCTACTTGAATCAAGTCATTTTCGAGAGTTAGAGTTTCTTCTTCGCCTACAGTCATTGTCGCCAATGCGCCGTATTTTACACGTCTGGCAACATCCAGAGTACTGTCATTCTCAGAAAATGTATCAGAGATTGCTGGTTCACTTACTGCGTCAGATTGATTTGATTCAGTTTGCGCTGAAGTTGTCGTTTCTACTTCTGGTATCTCCGGAGAACTCGCAAAGAAAAACGAATACACAAGGATGACTGCCGCAAAAAGAATCAAACCAGTTGCTTGATTTCTGTCCATAAAGATTAATCGTAAACCCGATAGTAACGCATCGGGGAGTTTTATTTAATTTTTTTGTCCACAGCCGCTTGGATGAATTTCACAAATAGGGGCTGAGGGTTAAGAACTGTGCTTTTATATTCTGGGTGGAATTGGACTCCGACGAACCAAGGATGGTTTTTGATTTCTATGATCTCGACCAATCCAGTCTCTGGGTTTTTCCCGGAAGCAATCATTCCGTTCTCTTCGATTGCCTGTAGATATTTGTTGTTGAACTCATATCTGTGTCGGTGTCTTTCCTGAATTTTAGTTTTACCATAGGCCTGATATGATTTACTACCTTTCTTAAGGTCGCAAGCGTAAGATCCCAATCGCATGGTTCCTCCCATTTGTTCGATGTCTTTTTGCTCCTCCATCAGTCCAATTACAGGATTGCTAGTATAAGGATTCATTTCCGTACTGTTTGCATCCTTCAGGTTTAGTACATTTCTAGCGTATTCGATCACTGCTACCTGCATGCCTAGGCATATCCCCAGAAATGGAATATTATTCTCTCGGGCATATTTTACAGTGTCAATCTTTCCTTCAAATCCCCTCTCTCCGAAACCTGGAGCAACTACAATTCCATCCAAATCAGTTAGTTTTTGGATAATATTGTCCGGATTTAATTCTTCAGATGAAATCAACCGTAGGTTTACATCACACTCGATGGAAGCGCCCGCGTGTGTGAAAGATTCGATGATGGATTTATAGGCATCCGGTAAAGAGACGTATTTACCGACTAAGCCAATGGTTACTTCCTGAGTTGGATTTTTCAGCTTTCCCAGGAAATCTTTCCAGTTTTCAAGATCCGTATTTTCTTTTGATGTTAACTTGAGCTTCGTCATTACACGCTCATCCAGTTTTTCCTTTTTCATTAATAAAGGAACATCATAGATAGAATCGGCATCCATTGCTTCGATTACATTATTTAGCTGCACGTTGCAGAAAAGAGCAAGTTTCTTTTTGACATCTGGAGGTAAGTGATATTCTGTGCGGCAAACAAGAATGTCAGGCTGAATACCTGCTTCCAGCAGTTGTTTGACTGAATGCTGTGTTGGCTTGGTTTTTAATTCTTTGGCTGCCTTTAGGAAAGGAATCAAAGTAAGATGAATAACCAAGAAATTATTCGGTCCTAAGTCCCATTTTGCTTGTCTTACAGCTTCTATGAAAGGAAGTGATTCGATGTCACCTACGCAACCTCCGATTTCGGTAATGACTACATCAAATTGTCCATCTTCGCCTAATTTGTAAAAATTAGCCTTGATTTCATCTGTGATATGAGGGATAACCTGTACAGTCTTTCCGAGAAATTCTCCCTTACGCTCCTTAGTTATCACATTATTGTAGATTCTCCCGGTGGTAATATTATTGTCTTGGGAGGTAGGGATATTTAAAAAGCGCTCATAATGCCCTAAATCTAAATCAGTCTCAGCTCCATCGTCGGTAACATAGCATTCACCATGCTCATATGGATTTAATGTGCCTGGATCAATATTTAAATAAGGATCGAATTTTTGAATCGTTACTTTGAAGCCTCTGGCTTGAAGCAACTTTCCTAGGGAAGCTGCTATGATGCCTTTGCCAAGAGAGGAAGTAACTCCTCCGGTAATAAAGATGTATTTGGTGCTTGAAGCCATAAGAATGGGGGAGGTTGGAAATTTGTTTGGATTCTTATGGGGCTCAAAATTATGGAAAAAATCATGATTAATGGCTTTTTGATTGTGAAATAGATCACTTTTCTCAAATTACTTTCTCTTCTATCACAAAAAACATAACGACAATAAATGTCAATTCTGTCTGATCACCTTTGATGTTACGTAGATTTATTTGAAATTAGATTCCATTTTCTCTTCTTTATACTTTATATAAGTATTCATTAGTTATGTTATAAATAAGGTACAAGGAAGTGTTGAGCGGTTCGCAAAAGTGGAAATTTTTGTAAAATGAATTTATGTATCGAATATAACTAGATGATTGCGAGTATTTTGTAGTAATATTTTTGTCGACACATAATGCTTAAGATGGAATTTGAGAGTTAATTTAATTGAGCTTAAAAAAATATGTTTAATGGGAATACTTCTCATATTCAAGAAGGTAACATAGTTGCTCTTGTCCTGACAATTCTTACTCCGAATTTTAAACTAAGTTCTGTTGGTCAATTAAGGTATTGAATTGATAAGTATTGTTTACAAATGAGAATAAATAGCTTTCAACAGACTAAAATCTGTTCGCTTAAATCAAATTGATCAAAATAAGTTTTTTTATAGAATTAAATTATAAGGAGATAATTGCATTAAAAAGCGCCAACGAAAAACTAGTGAATTTTAGTATTGAGTTACATGGATTGAAACAAAAATCTTACTTTAAGTATATGATTCTGATATTTTATTTAAAAATTAGAATCTGATATCCTTTTTCGTAGCCGTTCGCTATAATAATGCATGCTCATTTAATAAAATTTAAGTGGAAACTTAAAGGAGAGAATTCAAGGAATTTTATTCTTTGAATTCTAATTTGTGCTATTAAATTTATTTATATTATCTAGTTTTACCGAATATTAATTTGATAATTGGAAGTATTTTGTAATTATGTCACTTTTGAGAAGTGAAGTATTCTTCAGGTTACATAATTTATTTTCATAAAATATATTTTTTGCCGATATAAAGTTATTTCAGGTTTAATAATTATATATATATTGCGCGCAGTTTGTAATAAATTTAATTGTCAACGTATAAAAATATGAGAGATTTAATCAAGGAGGCTATTGCTGACCTTAAAAAAGGAGATGGCTTTATCTATGTAACTTCAGAAGGAAATAAAATTGATTTACATGAGGCAGCTACCAAAGGAATAGCAGTTACTCCAGTTAACCCAAAAGATCAAGTAATTAAGAAATTGGAAGCTGCTGGCCTTCATTTGAACGACGGAAGATTCCTTAATGAATTGAACGAATTGATCTCACTTGTTACAGGAAGCAGTTCAACTAGCGCTGCTAAAGCCACCAAAAGAAGATCGTTTACAGATGCTGAAAAAAGTAAAATTGTGGAAGAGTGGCAAAAAGTAGAAGCTACAGGTAAAAAAACAAAAGCAGCATTTGCTAGAGAAATTGGAGTAGGATACCAAACATTTATTAATTGGTTAAGAGGTTAACGTTTTTTAACTAAACTAAAAAAGGCAGTTGTTTTAACTGCCTTTTTTGATTTTTAGCTATAATTAATTGGAGCTTACTTTTCTTAGCGAAGTAAATACAACTAAAAACGCTAATAACGTAAATGTTGACAAAGCTTGAATTACAATAGATGATATGTCTATTATAGGTAATGGAATTCGTGTAAGGGAAATAGTTGGAATTGCTAAACTTGGTAATCGGTCAAATAAGGAAATGCCATTGCCTCCAGGAACAAAAGTCAAAACTAAAATGAATATAGCGGCTATGGAAACTCCAATTATCTTCCAACCTAAGGATGAAATTACTGGCTTATAAACGGATACAGATTTAGTATTGTTTAGTTTGTTTAATATAGCCTTATGAAAATTTTGAGACGTTTCTTCAGTGCCTAACTCCGTAATAAACTGTCTGATATATTGGTCTTCTTTATTTTGATTTTTCATAGTAGATGAATTAATTCACTTTTAGTGATTTTTTGCAATGAATCCAACAAGCTTTTTCTTCCTCTGTGCAAAAGGATTTTGACATGTGAACTTGTCAAACCCATTATCACTTCAATTTCTTTTATACTTTGCTCATCCAGATAAAAAAGCGTAAGCGCAGCTGATTCGGCCGGCTTCATAAGATCTAAACCACGTTGGATTATTTTTTTTCTCTCCTCAAGTTGCATCGAGCTTAAGCCGTCTAGGTAGTCGTTCGAATTAACTGGTATATCTTCGACTTCTTCTAGTTGGATTGTATAAGTCTTAGTTTTCCGAAGTCTTCCCACGGCCTCATTGTATACAATTTTATATAGCCAAGTAGTAAACTTCGATTTACCTTCAAAGGTTTTTAGAGAATGATAGGCTTTTATAAATGCATCTTGCGCCGCTTCTTCAGCGTCTTCTCTGTTTTTAAGAATTCTCATCGCTAAGGTATAAGCATACTTTTCATGCTTTTGGATCAACTGTCCATAAGCATTTATATTACCCTGTAGCGTTTTCTCTATATAATGGTGGTCTTCCTGGAATCGCATTTTCACATAGGATGAAAGTACCTGAAAAAAAGTTACAGTTTTTTTATGTGAGTTGTAACCTTTTTACTGACTAGCTACATCCAATAAGAAAAAACATACAAATCATGGCAGAAACAATCTTAGTAGTACTCATTATTTTTTCCTGTATTTTCGGAGTCATCTTTACTTTCCTGACCACCCGAAATAAGGAAAGACTTGCCCTCATCGAAAATGGAGCTGATGCAAAACTCTTTAACTCGGGTAAGAAATACAGTTTCGGGCAATTCATTTTGAATTTAGCCTTGTTGGCAATTGGTGTAGGCGTCGGGGTATTGGTAGGTGCATTATTTAGAAATAATGGTATGGAGGACGGCGTAGCCTTTTCAGCTTGCATCTTCATTTTTGGAGGAATAGGCTTAATGTCAAGCTTTTTCTTAAACAGAAAGCTTGATAAAGAAGATAATTGATACGTTCTCAACAACTATTCAAAAACCTTCCTTTCGCGGGGAAGGTTTTTTTGGTTTTGCCCCAAAAGGGTTTGCTCTCAGAATTCTGATTATTTTTGTGAAAAAATAAACCGTTTTGGATCACACACAATTATTATCAGCTTTTAGGGATAAGGGTATTTTACACCTAAAGGAGGGAAATGGAAAAGTAATCACTCTCATAAAGCCAGAGCTCTGGAAGGCTGAAATGGGTGAAGATTGGACATTTTTACTTTTTGATTTATTCCAAATCCGCACCATTTGTGAACCTTTTTCAGAGGTTTCATTAGATATAGTTGAGTATGCAAACAAGCCTACCATCTATCATAGCCCTGTTAACCGAATCATAAAGAACGGGCCTATTGTAAATGGAGTGCTAAAGTTTAGCCTCATTCTTGAACCGAACTGGAACAAATTGCTTTTTCAGATTTCTCAGCCTGTAATTGTTAAAATAGATACGAAAGAAGATACTTTGCATCAGACTCCAATATTATTTCCTCTGCTAAGCCCAAGTACAAAAGAGATGTTTTTGGGACCAGAGGGAGAAGTAAAAATTATTAAAGGATGAATTTCAAATCGCATCTTGACGAATACGAAGTCTTTGCTAAAGTCGCAAAAGCTGCTGCCAATTTAGGTTTAGAAACCTATGTGGTGGGAGGTTATGTGCGAGACGTGATACTGAAAAGAGAGAAGAGTGGGCAAAAAGACATTGATTTTACCTGTGTAGGAAGTGGGATAGAGCTTGCCAAGGAAGTAGCGAAACAATATGATGGACACGTGCCTCTTTCTGTTTTTAAGAATTTTGGTACAGCCATGTTGAAGCTGGATGATTGGGAGCTGGAATTTGTAGGTGCCAGAAAAGAGTCCTATAGATCGGATTCAAGAAATCCTATTGTAGAAACAGGTACACTTCAGGAAGATTTGGAACGCCGGGACTTCACTATCAACGCCATGGCTATTTCTTTGAATAGGAAGGATTATGGCGAATTACTGGATCCATTTGATGGATTGGGGGATATCAAAAGAAAACTGATTCGAACACCTCTTGAGCCCAATATTACCTTTTCAGATGATCCGCTTCGCATGCTTAGAGCAGTTCGGTTTGCGGCGCAACTTGATTTCGATATCGATGGTGATACGTTTTATGCTTTGAGCGAAAATACACATCGCCTTAACATTATATCTGCAGAGCGAATAATTGTAGAGCTAAATAAAATCATTGAAGTCAAAAAACCTTCTTATGGTTTTAAGCTACTCTTTGCTGGCAAACTTCTGCATGAGTTTTTCCCTGAAATGGTCGATCTGCAAGGAGTGGATTCGGTGGATGATAAATCTCATAAGGATAATTTTTACCATACTCTTCAGGTGCTGGATAACGTTTGCCAGACGAGTGATGATCTTTGGCTTCGATGGGCAGCTATTCTACATGATATTGCCAAGCCTGCCACCAAACGTTTCAACAAAAAGGTAGGGTGGACATTTCATGGTCATGAAGATAAAGGCGCCAGGATGACTCCTGGGATTTTCCGAAGGTTGAAACTCCCTATGGACGATCGCATGAAATATGTTCAGAAACTTGTCAAGCTACATCTTCGTCCTATTTCTTTGGTGAAAGACGAGGTGACAGATTCGGCACTGAGGAGGCTACTCTTCGAGGCTGGAGATGATATAGATGATCTAATGAAGCTTTGCCGTGCAGATGTCACGTCCAAGAATAACAAAAAAGTAAAACGTTACCTGGAAAATTTCGATAAAGTAGCTCAAAAGCTCATCGAAGTAGAAGAAAAGGATCAAGTCAGAAACTTTCAACCACCGATTTCCGGAGAGGAAATTATGGAAATTTTCGGTTTAAAGCCTTCAAAAATTGTCGGAGACATTAAAGAAGAAATTAAAGAAGCTATATTGGAAGGCAAAATTCACAACAATTCAGAACAGGCTCGTGAATTGATGCTAGAAATAGCCAAGGCGAAAGGCTTGAATCTGGTTGGCAATCCCCCTAATTCATAAACAATTAAACATCATAACAAATGAAGCGCGTTTTATTTATGCTGCTTATGGCGTTTTGCGCCAGCACAACAATTGCTCAAACGGCCGATTCTCTAGCCAGACTCGACCCTAAACTTAAGAAAACAATGAATGCAGCTGATCAGGCTGCCTATCAGTTGGCCATGAGATACAATGACATGGCATCTGCTAAAACTTCCTTGTATAATTTGATTGTCAGAAATCCGGAAGACGTTCGCTATGTAGAGATGCTGGGAACGGTTTATTATGAATCTGGGCAAGCTATGTCTGCAGCGCTCGTTGCTATGGACGTGCTTAAAGTCAATGATAAGAGCATTACTTCTTTGGAAATAGCAGCTTATTCATTAGAGCAAGTAGGAGCATTGGAGAAATCACTACCTTATTTCGAAAGTCTATACTTACTAGGTGGAGATAATTTTAGCCTATATAAGTCAGGTTTTATCCAGTACAGCCTAAAGAAATATCCGGAGGCAATGAATTCTGTAAACATGCTGGTAAAGAATGCCAAGCCAGAGGATAAAGTTGGGTTTCCTAAATCTCAGACTGAAACACAGGAGATAAGCATGAAGGCTGCAGCCTTAAACCTTAAAGGTATGATTTACCTAGATCAAGGTTCAAAAGTGGAAGCAAAAGCAGCTTTCCAAGAAGCTGTTTCGTTAGATCCAGCATTTGACCTTGCTAAAGAAAATCTAGCAAAAACGAATTGATAAGAAAGTCAATGAGTAGAAAACCGGCTGATAGGCCGGTTTTTTTTAGTTTAAATTTTTTTGAAACTTCCATGGAATAATATCATCCTGGAAATGTTAACTCAATAGAAACCATTTCTTAACAGCTATCATACCTCAATCAGTGATCTTTGTTGGTTATGAAAGGTCTCAAACGATTTTGCTTTTTAGCTGTAATTTTTCCTTCTTTTTTCTCGGCTATTTCTTTTGCGCAAACCCCTAAATCAATTGCAGCACAACTGGATTCAGCTTTACATATTTCTAAAAGCACACCGGAATCAGCATTTGCCATAGCTACTGAGTTACTGGAAAAAAACAGGAATACTGAATCGGATACGTTAGCTGGTAAGATTCAACTATTGCGCGGGAAAATCCTTTTTCAGTTTGGGATGTTCCAAGAAAGTGCAGAAGCACTTTATGAGGCGGAGCTTATTTTTGAAAAGGGCGGACAAAGGAAGCTTTTAGCTCAAGTAAATAATGTGCTCGGGGAAGTGTATTATAAGATAAAGAACTCGGAAAGTGCACTGCGGCGGCATGAGCAAGCCTTAAATATCTATCTGGACATTAATGATGATGCTGGAGAAGCAGTGACCAAAAGCTTTATTGGTGGAATGTTTGAGAAAATAGGTTCCTACCCAAAAGCACTGGAATACCAAACAGAGTCACTTCAAATGTTCGAATCTTTGGGCATGAAGTCTGAGATAGCTTTTGTGCGGGAAAATATAGGAAGCATATACGAAGACCTTGAAAAGTACGATTCTGCCTATTTAAATTTTCAAAAAGCATTTTTATTGAATTCTGAACTGGGAGATAGTCTTCGGATAATTAGTAACCTTAATAACCTGGGAGATGTGCTTCGCAAAACGAGAGAAGCGAAAAAAGGCTTAGAATTTTCAAAAAAGGCGGCTGAAATGAGCCAGAGACTGGGATTGCTTTACCAGCAAAAATCTGCTGTTGTGGATATCTCTAAAGCCTATGCCGAAATGGAAGATTACGAAAGTGCCTTCAAATACTTGGAGCAAAGCCGACAATTGAGCGATATGGTTTTTTCAGAAGAGTCCACACGTCAGTTGGCAATTCAGGAAGCTCAGTATAATCTGTTCACCAAAAACCAGCAGATTAAGGAGCTGGAGCAAACAAAGAGTTTTGATGCAAAAGTAAAATGGTTACTCCTGTTTTTAGTAAGTCTATCGTGTGTCTTAGGTTGGGTGATTTTTAATCGACAAAAGCTAAAAATTAGGAGCAATATAGAATTGTTGCAGCGGCAAGAAGAGATTTTGCAAGTAAAGGAGCAATTGATCAGCACAGAGAAAGAAAATCTGAAGTTGCTTGAGTTAAAAATGGAGGCCGAAGATAGAGCGCATTCGAAATCCCTGACGGCCCAGACCTTGCACGTCATAGACAAAAATCAAATGCTCGAAGATATCCAGGCTAAGCTGAAAAGCATATTGGAAGAAGACCCGAAAGAGCAAAAGAAAAGGATCCGAAATTTGATCAAACAGATTGATTTTAACTTTTCGCACGACACAGACTGGGATGATTTCAAGCAGACCTTTGAGCGGGTGCATCAGGAATTTTTCAAAAACATTCAGGCTAGGTCTGGTGGTTTGACTCCAGCCGAAATGAAACTTGCCAGTTTGATGCGCCTGAATCTAAACTCCAAAGAGATCGCTTCCTCGCTTGGAATTTCTATGGATAGTCTTCGCATTTCCCGCTATCGACTTCGTAAGAAATTGAACTTACAAAAGGACGATAGTTTACAGCAATTTCTACTTTGTATATGATTTACAATTTGTTAATCTGTTTTTAACATGTCGTAATAATCTATTTTTCAATTTGTTACGATTGATTTTTGAGATTTTGTAAAGGTTTTGTTAACGGTCGCTTTTCCCTTTGTTGCCCATTTGATAACAGTCATTACTAGTCTACATCTGCTACCAGAGCTAACATTGTAGCATCAAAACCATTCAAAATCTTATGTCAAAAAGTAGACTAATTTATGGACTGTCAGCACTGGGGATTCTCGTGAGTTCCTGTAGCAAGCCAGTTCAGCAACAAGAGGAAATAGTGGCAGTAGAGCAAACTTTGGTGAAGCCTCTATATGTGACTGATTCTGTAATTCACGACACGGATGATCCAGCAATTTGGGTAAATCCTACCGATCCTAGTAAAAGCCTGATCATAGGAACTGATAAGGATGAAGACGGAGCTCTTTATGTATTCGACCTGCAGGGTAATGCAATTGATTCTTTGATAGTGCGTGGCATTCAGCGTCCAAATAATGTAGACGTAGGATACGGGTTGGATCTAGGTGATCGTAAAGTTGACTTTGCTGTCACCGGAGAGCGAATGACTTCCAAGTTGAGATTTTTCAGTCTTCCTGATATGAAGGAAATTAATGTTGGAGGAATTGAAGTTTATGAAGGGGAATCCGGTCCTGATTTCAGAGATCTGATGGGAGTAGCTCTTTTCCAAGATAAAACCACCGGCAAGAATTATGTAATCGCTGGAAGAAAAAATGGACCTACAGATGGGACTTATTTATGGCAATATGAGATCCTCGGGAAAGATGGTCAAATCAGCCTTAGCCTAGTTCGAAAGTTTGGCTCATACTCTGGTAAAAAAGAAATTGAAGCCATAGCTGTAGATGCTGAATTGGGGTATATCTACTATTCCGACGAAGGAGTTGGGGTGAAAAAGTACTATGCTGACCCTGAGAAAGGGAATGAAGAACTGGCATTTTTTGCCAAAGAGGGATTCTCTGACGATCACGAGGGGATCTCTATTTACAAACTGGATGATACAACCGGATACATTTTAGTATCGGATCAGGGTTCAAATCTTTTCCATGTTTTTCCAAGAGAAGGGTCTGCTTCCAATCCACATGAGCATAATTTAATCACAAAAATCCCTACAAGTACCATTTCCAGTGACGGATCTGAATCCATCAGTTTGGCTTTGGGACCTGATTTTCCTCATGGACTTTTTGTAGCCATGTCTGATGATAAAACCTTCCAGATCTATCGCTGGGAAGACATGGCTGGTGACATTCTAAAATCAAAAAATTAATCATTCAACCTCATAGTTATGAAAAATCAATTACTAAAAGCAATTACCCTGATCGCGGCTTTTTGCCTGAGTCATCAGGTGCTGGCGCAGGGTGTTTTAAGAGGTAGGGTTATCGATGCACAGAACCTATCTATGCCAGGTGCAAATGTTATTTTGAAGGGCACCACTATTGGTACAATAACCAATCAAACAGGAGATTTTTCCATTGTTGATCTTCCTGCAGGTTCTTATGAAGTAGAAGTTTCTTATCTGGGTTATGGTTCTTTGATCCATAATACTGAAGTAGAAAATGGACAGACTACCATTTTGAATTTCAAATTGAATGAAACAATGATAGAAAGTCTGGAATTTGTGGTGATGGGGGATCGATTAAAAGGGCAAGCCAAAGCACTTAATCAGCAGAAGAACAATGCGAATATTACAAACGTGGTTTCCTCTGATCAGATTGGTCGTTTTCCAGATGCCAATATTGGAGACGCGCTGAAAAGAATTCCCGGAATTACCATGCAAAACGATCAGGGTGAGGCTAGAAATATTATTATCCGAGGTCTTGCTCCTCAGCTTAATTCTGTGACCTTGAATGGGGAAAGATTGCCATCAGCAGAAGGGGACAACAGGAATGTACAGATGGATTTGATACCATCCGATATGATCCAGACTATCGAAGTGAATAAAGCTGTCCTTCCAAGTATGGACGCGGATGCAATTGGAGGATCCGTTAACCTAGTTACTCGTCAAGCGCCAAATTCACTTCGTATATCAGGGACTGCAGCATCTGGAGTCAATTTACTGTCTAATAAACCAATCTGGACAGGTGGCTTGATAATAGGCAACAGATTCTTTAATGATAAATTGGGAGCTATTTTTTCTGGTTCTTACAATAATCATCGATTTGGCTCAGACAATATTGAGGCTGTTTGGAAAGAATACGATAATGGAGTTGCATTGGAGGAGTTTGATATCAGAGAATATAAAGTGCAGCGTGTGCGTAGATCTGCTTCAGTTGCTTTCGATTATGAAATCAACGATAATCATACACTTTTCCTTTCTGGAATGTACAACCATCGGGATGACTGGGAAAATAGATTTAGAATGAGAGTTAGCCAGTTGGATGATTCATTTGATGAGGGAGATTTCACGGAAGTGAGTCCAGGAAACTACCTGACGAAAGGCCGTGTAGAATACGAGACCAAAGGCGGATTGGATGGTGATAGAAATAAAGCGGCTAGACTGGAGGATCAGCGTGTGTATAATACTACCCTTGGAGGTAGCCATTTATTCAACAAGTTGAAAATGGATTGGTCGGCAACATATGCAAAGGCTTCTGAAGAAAGACCATTTGAGCGCTATACCTCTTACAGATCATCCGGGCAAAATGTCACTGTAGATGTTTCAAATCCTGAGAAGCCATACGCATATCTAACTGATCCAGCTGATAATCTTGCTATTGGATTTAATAGCCTTTCAGAACAATATAGTTACACTTCTGACCGCGACCTAAATTCGAAATTGGATTTTAAACTCCCATATAGCCCTAAAGGTATTCTTCAGTTTGGTTTGAGGTACAGAGGAAAAAATAAGGAGCGGGAGAACAATTTTTATGAATATGAGCCTTTGGATGAAGAAGCGTTCGGGGAAACATTGGCTGATGTACCGAATAGCAATTATTCTGATCCCAATTTCTTGGCAGGTTCGCAATACCAAGTCGGCACATTCATGACTCCTGAGTATTTGGGTGGCTTGGATTTTAAGAACTCCGGTTTGTTTGAAGAGAGCGATATTCCTGAAGAATATGCGCCGGGAAATTACACAGCAAAAGAAACTATTGCAGGTGGGTACGTGATGACTGATCATCAGTTTACTGATAAGTTCTCGGCAATCGCAGGACTTAGATTGGAGCACACTTCCATAGACTACATGGGGAATATTTTTGATATAGACAATGAAGAGATTTCCTCTGCTGAAGGCGAGCAAAGTTATACCAACTTCATGCCTGGGGTACATTTGAAATACAATATGAATCCAAACTCTGTATTGAGGTTTGCATGGACTAATACAATTGCCAGACCAAATTATTTTGATTTGGTCCCTTACGCTGAGTTCAGTCCAGAAGACGAAGAACTTTCTCGCGGTAACCCTAATTTGAAGCCAGCCACTGCAATGAATTTCGATTTGATGGGAGAGCAGTATTTTGACAATGTTGGTTTGATCTCCTTGGGTGGTTTTTATAAGGATATTGATGATTTCGTATATACCATCACTTCTCAAGGTTACAGCGATCCTCAGTTTGGATCTGATCTTGAGTATTCCAGACCTGAAAATGGAGGAACGGCAAAAATCTATGGTCTTGAAGCTTCCATTCAGCGTCAGTTATGGAAAGGATTCGGAATTTACCTAAACTACACTTACACCAAGTCATCTACAACTGGTATTGAAGGCAGAGACAATGAAGATATAGAATTGCCAGGGACAGCTGACAATATGTTTAATGCTTCACTTTCCTATGAGTCAAAGCGAATAGTGATGCGCGTATCATTGAATTATGCTTCGGATTATTTGGATGAATTGGGTGGAGAAGGTTTTAAAGACCGCTACTATGATAAGCAGACTTTTTTGGATGTAAATGCATCCTATGCAATAACTCCAAAGTGGAGAGTATTCTTCGAAGGAAACAACCTGACCAACCAACCTTTGAGATACTATCAAGGCGTTAAATCAAGAACGATGCAGGCGGAATACTATAATGCGAGACTAAACTTTGGGTTGAAGTTTGATTTGTTCGAATAACATACTGAAAACATAAAAGAGAAGG
>TARA_R110002012_G_scaffold89061_4_pt1 | contig 48486 bp, 45 predicted proteins | sample TARA_R110002012 | Tara Oceans TARA_R110002012 (sample SAMEA4396515) | marine metagenome | biome: Westerlies Biome; feature: [DCM] deep chlorophyll maximum layer (ENVO:01000326); material: water (ENVO:00002006), including particulate matter (ENVO:01000060) such as... | depth 40 m
AAGAAACAGAAAACTGGATTCTCAAGAATGAGAATCCAGTTTTTTTATGTGTTAGAATGTGGATTTAGTTCTCTATTCTTCAAAATCTCCTCTTAACCATCTTGCAACTTTAAGTTCCCACTGTACTTCTTTCATATGGTCAATCGAGTGGTTTGTCTCTTTATCAAATAATTGCTGGGTAGCGACACGCTCTTCCTCTACTTCTTTATAGAGCATTTTTATTTCTTCAAGACTATTTGATGTAAACGTAAATGCGGCTACTTTATCTTCAAGCTTACGTGCATACACTTCTGTAATATTAAAATGTGTTTGCTCATGAGCCAGAAGATGCTTACTCTTTTCTTGATGTCGCACCCATGAATACTCTGGATAGAAATGAGCAGTGACTATCAGACTTTCTTTGTCTATAAATCCATCACTATTAGAAGCATATCCCTGACTAAGACCCGTGCTAGAACTAGCAGCCCATCGTTCTAAAGAATCTGGTGTTCCTTTAAAATCTGACCATTGCAGTACTCGCTGGCTATGCCAAGCAAGTCGCTCTGGAGCATCAGAGACAGACACAAAGGCTATTGCAAATAGTATGATAAATACTCTACTCAATATTATTAGGTTTTTTGTTTTTTCTTGCGTGCTGCTGGAAACAGTACATTATTTAAAATCAAACGATAACCAGGGGAGTTAGGATGCAGTTCTAACTCTGTCTTAGGATCACCTACTCTGTGCTGGTAATCTTCTGGATCGTGACCTCCGTAAAAAGTAAAGAATCCTTTCCCTTTAATCCCATGAATATATCTCGCTTCACCATTAGTCAGGTTTTCACCCATGACCAGCACATTAGACTTAATAGTCTCTGGATCATAACTAGTAGTCTGTCCCATAAAGCCTTTTACAAGTGCAGTATGATTTTGACAAAGCATCGTAGGAATAGGATCCCATTTTGCACTATAATCTTTTAAGGTAAAATAATCTGTTTGAAAAGGAATCTTACGCTTGCGCGTCATATCAATAGACGAAAACTCGTACGTAGTAGGAGAACGCTCTAGGGTATAGTTTTTAAAAGCAAATGTTTTCTGGAAGTTTATTTTTGAAGTATATCCTGGCTCGCTAGGATCTCCGTCAAACATTGGTTCGCAAATATCTACTCCCTCGGCAGAGAGGGCAATATCAAAACTATCTGTTGCACTACACATAGCAAACATAAAGCCCCCACCCACAACATAGTCACGTATCTTCAGAGCTACATCGCCTTTTTCCTTTGAGACTTTATCGTAACCTAGTTTGGTAGCAAGTGCTTCGGCTGCTTTTTTCTCTTCTATGTACCAAGGCGAGGCTCGGTAAGAGCCATAAAATTTTCCAAACTGGCCCGTAAAATCTTCGTGATGTAAGTGTAACCAGTCATATAAAATAAGCTGATCACTTAGTACTTCTGTATCGTAAATAGTAGTATAAGGAATCTCTGCATAGGTAAGCACCATTGTCACGGCATCATCCCAAGGCACTTTACTATCTGGTGTGTACACGGCAATTTTAGGCGCTTTTTCTAGCACGACAGCTTCCATATTTTGAGAAGGACTCGCAATCTCTGTAAGAATTTGTTCCGTTTGTGAGTCTGATAATACTTCATAAGAGACACCACGTATCGTACACTCGCGGCGTACCTCTTCAGTATCTGGCAGCAAGAAAGAGCCGCCTCTATAGTTAAGTAACCACTTTACTTTTTGGTTCTTATCAAGTGACCAGTACGTAATTCCATATGCTTTAAGATGTTCCCTTTGTGTCTCTATATCCATAGGGATAAGGATATATGACGCTTTCGCGAAAGCGAAATTCAATATCAAAAAGGATAAAATAAGTAGTTTCTTCATTGTCAATTTTATAACGTTGAAATTACAAAAATCGTGCACAAAAAAAACCCTTATGTAACAATAAGGGTTCTAATCATTGATTTACTCTGGTTTAACTAAAAACTCTCAGAAAAACCTGTGTGTGCTATATAATTTGAAGAAGCAATCGTATCAATAAAAATCCAATCTGACTGCACTCCAGAACCACTTAAAGTTACTTTAAGATAGCCACGCTCAGTTGCATTAAAGTAATTAAGTCCATCTATAAGAATGGTCATTGCTTGTTGAAACCCTGTAATTGTAGCTGCATCACCTCCTAAAACACCTTCAAAACCAGGCGAACTAACAGAAGCTGTTGCAAGCTCCTTACCAACAGCAGTTCCATCTTGCAGGGTAAGATCATTATACCACGCATTATGTGTATCTCCCGCAAGAACAACCACATCTTTCCCTACAAAGCTATTCATTAACTCTTCTCGTTCTACTAAGTATCCATCCCAAGCATCAAGGTTATAAGGAATGGTATTAGACACTCGTCCTATTTCTTGGGTAGTAAGCGTTGGATCATTTGCTTGTACACGTAATTTAAGCGTTACCAGCTCGGTAAGCTGCGCTTGAAAAAAAGCCGTAGTTCCGGCAGACACCGATCCTGTTGCTCCTATTTCTCCTAAAATGGTTCCTATTGTAATGATAAGCTCTGCCGGTATAAACATTTTTCCCATAAGCACCTGCTGCCCTATTACTTGATACTTTGAAGAACTATTTGCTAGGGTACTCTGGAACCAGCTCTTTTGTTGTGCGCCTAACATACTACGGTTAGCATCTACTAGATCTTCACCAAATGCAGTAAAATCAAAACTACCAGTACTCCCAAAATAGTTATTAAAATCTAGTTGCTTATCACGACCTACTAATCGAGTATCAAGCATAATTAAATCTGCAAGATCTCCTATCTTAAAACTTCTATAAATGATATTTACATCATTTGTCATTGCTGGTAAATACTCGCTATATGCTTGGAGTGCTGCCTGCTTACGAGTTTCAAAATCACCTTCGTCATCTTGATGATTTTGGGCACCATCTTGATAAGTGTCATTTGTAATCTCGTGATCATCCCATACAGCAATAAACGGTTTTTTTTGATGTGCTAATTGTAGTCCAGCATCACTGCGATATTGACGATATCTCTGGCGATAATCATCAAGACTTACGATTTCATGATTAGGCTCGGGAACTCTACCTAATGCAACTGTATTCTCATTTGTTCCATATTGATTCTCTCCATACTCGTAAATATAATCTCCCAAGTGGACTATGATATCTACATCAGAATTTCCTAGTGCGTCATATACATTAAAAAGCCCAGCTGCATAGTTTGCACAAGACACCACTCCCATAGATACTGCATCAAGGCCACTCGATGGTAAAGTAATAGTCTCTCCTATTACAGAAACAGTGTTATCTTCTAGGTTTGCAAAGCGATAATATAATTTTTGACCTGCCTCCAGATCTTGTACCTCAACACTAACTGTAAAGTCACGGCTACCGTCTGTAATCACCTCACCACTTCTTACGATAGTATTAAAATTTATATCTGTACTTAATTCATAAGTAATCGTTGCCTGACTTGCATCTGTTGTATAATGTGTCCAGATAATAACCTGATTACTAGTAGGGTCAAAACTTGCTACGCCAAGTTCAAAATTAGATGTCGTTAGGTTATCTGGTATGATCGCATTATTCAACGTTAGATCATCATCATTAGAACAGCTTATAAAGTTAGGAATCAATATTATACCGCCAGTAGCTAGCAATGTATTTCTTAGAAAAAGTCTCCTTTTATTAGATGGATTACTCATAAAAATATGTGTTTGATTTTGTGACACATAATTAAAGTTCATCCTTAAAGTCTGAGTTATTCTAAAGTTAAAGTAGTTTTATGAAACCAAGTGGTATGTTATTTTAACATTAGTATACTACATCAAACGGTGTGGCTAGGTTAAGAATATAGACACACCTCATGTGCAATTCAACAGACTTGAAATAAGGGATGAATCAAAAAATGTACATATTTTGTGCGGAGAAATAAATAGCACGATCATTTAGAAACCTGGAATTTGAGATACTTCCCTTGCGTTTATCTGCAACTCTAGTGTGATGATTTATAACGCTTTCGCGAAAGCGTAATTTAACGCAAGAAAACACGAAAGCCCCAATAGCAATACTATTGAGGCTTTTTCTATAATTATATCATTTTCTAAAAAGGAACATCGTCATCCTCATTCTCACTTGGGAGTCCTGGTGGTGGGCCTCCAAAGGCATCATCTGCACTAGGTAGTGCATTAGGATTAAAAGTATCATCATTTGCGGCAGCATTCATACTACTTGCAAACTCGTATGGCGTAGAGAAGTCATCAAGGTTGTCAAACTTACCTAAGTGACCAACAAACTTAAGACGTATGTTATCAAGACCACCGTTACGGTGTTTTGCTACAATAAATTCTCCTTGTCCCTCTGTTGGGCTACGCTCATCATCATCCCACTCTTCAATTTTATAGTATTCTGGACGGTAGATAAAAGATACAATATCTGCATCCTGCTCGATCGCTCCAGATTCACGAAGGTCAGAAAGTAAAGGTCTTTTACTACCTCCACGTGTCTCCACCGCACGTGACAGCTGTGACAGCGCAATTACTGGTATAGAAAGTTCCTTTGCAAGTGCTTTAAGGTTACGAGAAATCATCGAGATTTCTTGCTCTCGGTTACCTCCACCCTTTTGAGAAGAACCACCCGTCATTAACTGCAGGTAATCAATCATTATTATTTTAATCCCAAACTGTGATGCGAGACGTCTTGCCTTTGCACGTAAGTCAAAAATAGAAAGCGATGGTGTATCATCAATAAATAAAGGAGCTTTCTCTAAGCTTTTTACTTTCACATTGAGCTGCTCCCATTCATGCTTCTCTAACTTTCCTGTTCGCAGTTTTTCTGAAGATAATCCCGTTTCTGACGAAATCAAACGAGTAATCAACTGTACTGAAGACATCTCCAGTGAGAAGAATGCTACCGGTATATTTTGATCTACCGCCATGTTACGAGCCATCGTAAGTGTCATCGCTGTTTTACCCATACCTGGACGAGCTGCAACGATAATTAAATCGGATGGTTGCCATCCTGAGGTAAGCTCATCTACCTTATGAAAACCAGTAGGAATACCTGATAATCCCTCTTGATTTGCTATCTCTTCAATTCGCTTTTTCGCTTGTATTACAAGGTTCTGAGCACTCTCAGAACTACGTTTTACGTTTCCTTGAGTTACCTCATACAGTTTTGTTTCTGCAGTATCTAGAAGATCAAATACATCTGTAGTTTCATCATACGCCTCTTCAATAATTTCATTAGAAATTTTAATGAGTGAACGCTGTATAAACTTCTGTAAGATGATACGAGCGTGATACTCTATGTGGGCAGAAGAAGCTACTTTTTGAGTGAGTTGGATAAGGTAATAATCACCTCCAGCTACATCCAGCTTACCCATCTTCTTAAGTTGCTCAGAAACAGTTAATAAGTCGACTGGTTGTCCTTCTTCAAAGAGCACTCTTATCGCCTCAAAAATATGTCTATGTTGATCTTTATAAAAAACCTCAGGTGATAAGATGTCAATTACTTCATCTACACCTTTCTTGTCAATCATAAGCGCACCAAGCACAACAACCTCAAGATCAATTGCTTGCGGTGGAATTTTCCCTTTTTCAAGGCTAATTACTTGACCTTTAGAAGTGTTATATGCTGGCTTCGGCTTAGTTTGTTCCATAGCTACGAAAGTAAATAAATAGTTATGCGAGATACGCTTTCGCGAAAGCGTAGTACTCACAGGTCATTAACAATTGAACTGTTAATAACTAGAAAATATTGTTAATAAGGGTAAAAAAATCCGCACTGGAAAAGCGCGGATTATGGCATCAAGTGAAAAAGGTCTTGTTAGCCTTTGAAGACTCCCATTTCTGAATATTTATTCATCCTTTGTTCCACCAGTTCTGTTGGTGATAAGTTCTTAAATTCGTCAAAAGCTTTTAATATTGATTCTTTTACAGTAAGAAAAGCCTCTGGACGGTTTGCATGTGCTCCGCCTAATGGTTCCTTTACAATCTCATCAATAAGCTTTTGTTTTTTCATATCTGTAGCAGTAAGTTTTAAAGCCTCTGCTGCTTGTTCTTTATACTCCCAGCTTCTCCATAAAATTGAAGAACATGACTCTGGTGAGATTACAGAATACCAAGTATTCTCAAGCATCAATACTTTATTACCAACGCCTATTCCTAAGGCTCCACCACTTGCTCCTTCACCTATAATTATTACGATGATAGGCACTTTAAGACGTGTCATTTCAAGAATGTTACGGGCGATAGCTTCTCCTTGTCCACGCTCTTCTGCTTCTAGACCTGGGTATGCTCCTGGTGTATCTACAATAGAAACTACAGGCACTCCAAACTTTTCGGCACTTTTCATAAGACGTAACGCCTTACGATATCCTTCTGGGTTTGCCATACCGAAGTTACGGTACTGTCTTGTTTTTGTGTTATATCCCTTTTGCTGGCCAATGAACATAAATGACTGATCACCTATCTTTCCTAGGCCACCTATCATTGCTTTATCATCTTTTACATTGCGATCTCCATGAAGCTCTAAAAAGGTATCACCACAGATAGCGTTTATGTAATCTAATGTATAAGGACGATTAGGGTGTCTTGATAATTGAACACGCTGCCAAGCGGTAAGATTTTTATAAATATCCTTTTTGGCTGCGGCTAGTTTTTTTTCTATTTGCTTACAAGTCTGGGTAACGTCTACATCACTCTCTTGGCCTATTAAGGCACATTTTTCCAGTTGCTCTTCAAGCTCTTTGATGGGTAATTCGAAATCTAAATATTCCATTCTCAAGGTTTTAAGACGCGCAAAGGCGCTTTACTTTCGGTTAGGTATAGTCTACAAATATAATGGTTTTCTTAAGAGACTCAAGCCTCTTTAACAGCCTTGAATTTTTTACTATTCTTAAGCACTCCATTAGCAATAACTACAGCGAGTATTACAAGCGCACCATAGTAAAATTCTGTACTCATTTGTTCTGCATCTCCTAGCACTAGAAAGGCTAGTAATATTCCATATACTGGTTCAAGATTAATGGTAAGCATGATTGTATACGGACTTAAATGTTTCATTACCGCTACAGCCGCTATAAAGGCATATGCCGTACATACAGAGGAAAGTACCCCTATATAAACCCAGTCCATAGTAGGTAGAGCAAAAAACTGTGCAGAAAAGAATGTATCTGGCCTTGCAACCACAAGATAGACTGTCACACACAGACTCCCAATGAGTAACTCGTAAAAAGATATTTTTGTAGGATGATGATTTTCTATAAACTTCCCATTTATCAACGTAAATACTGCCGATAAAAATGCAGATAGCAAAGCTAACAATATACCTGTCTGATATGCTGTCTCTACTTCAAAAATAACATACAGTGCACCTACAACGATAGCTCCAAAAAGTAACTCATACCAGATTACCTTACGCTTATAAAATATAGGTTCGAGTAAAGCTGTAAAAAATGCACCCGTACTCATCATTGCAAGGGTAATAGAAACATTAGATTCCTTAATAGCTCCAAAGAAAGTAAGCCAGTGCACCGCAATGACTAGTCCTGCAATTGCAAAACCTATTAATGTTTTACGTGGTACGGCGAGAGATACTCCACGAAACTTTATAAAAGCAAATATGAATATACTTGCAAGCCCCATTCGAAACCATACTAATGGAACAGCATCTATAGTTATAAGTGCTCCAAGTACTGCTGTAAATCCCCAAATAAATACTATGAGGTGAAAATGAAGGTATGCCTTAAGCTTATCGTTTTGCATTGCGTAGAAGATATACTGCTAGTATAGCAAAAAGTATGTTAGGTGTCCACACAGCAATTAACGGTGGGAAATCTGATTGTTCTGCAAGTGTTCCAAAAACTTTATCAAAGAATATAAAAACAAAAGCAAGCACAATTCCAAAGGCAAGGTTGATACCCATCCCTCCACGACGCTTCATAGCGCTTACAGCTACTGCTATAATTGTGAGAATGTATGCTGCGACGGGTAAACTATAGCGCTTTTGCAAGGTCACTTCGTAACGACTTATGTAAGAAGATCCTCTTGATTTTTCTTTAGCTATAAATTCTCTTAATTCTGGAGTACTCAAGGTTTCTGCAATATATTCTACAGGCGTGAGATCATCCATATCAAAATTGAATACCGTATCTAATTTTGCTTTACTTTCTAGAATATCACCGTTCTCTGTAATCGTTCTCTTCTTAAAACTATTTAAGGTATAAGTAGTATCCTCTTCATTATATCTAATACGTGTAGCACTCATTTTGTAAGTCATCTTATTGCCTTCAAAATGCTCCCAAGTAAAATTACGCCCAGTCTTAGTACGTGGTGTAAAACTGCTTACATAGATATAATCTCCTGTATCAATCTGTCGATAAACGTTTTGTGTATCTCGATCTTTTTTATTCTTCTTTAGGTATTCAAAAATGAATTCGTTGTAGCCTTTATTTGCACGAGGAGCAAGATAAGTCCCTAAGAAAAAAGCACCTGCACAAACTATGGTCGCCCCTATTATATATGGTCTTAAGAATCTATAAAAGGATACTCCACTACTCAGGAAGGCAATAACCTCCGTATTGTTTGCCAGTTTTGAGGTAAACCAAATGACCGACAAAAACAGAAATAAAGGAAAAAGAAGATTTGCAAAGTATATTGTAAAATTGAGATAATATAAAGCCACCTCACCAAAAGGAACTTCGTTTGCTAAGATTTTATCAATCTTCTCTGCAAGGTTTACAATGATACCTATAGGTATAAACAGCACAAGCATCGTGACAAATGTCCCGATGTATCGCTTTACTATATACCAATCTAGAATCTTCAATTATAAACGATTATCCATTTGTTTTACCATCATTTCTTTCCAAGTCACAAAGTCTCCTGCAATAATATGCTTGCGAGCTTCACGTACTAACCACATGTAAAATCCTAAATTATGGATGGTTGCGATTTGCATTCCTAATAACTCATGACATTTGAACAGGTGACGAAGATAGGCTTTACTATATTCTGTATCTACCCAAGTAAGTCCCATTTCATCTATAGGAGAAAAATCATCCTCCCATTTCAGGTTTTTAATGTTTATACTACCGTAGGCAGTAAATAACATTCCGTTACGAGCATTTCTTGTAGGCATCACACAGTCAAACATATCTACACCTAACGCAATATTCTCTAAAATATTTATAGGAGTACCTACTCCCATTAAATATCTAGGTTTGTCCTTAGGTAAGATAGCAGTCACAACCTCTGTCATACCATACATTTCTTCCGCTGGCTCTCCTACAGAGAGTCCACCTATAGCATTTCCAAAAGCACCTGCATTTGCAATATATTCGGCAGATTGTGCTCTTAAGTCCTTATACGTACTTCCTTGTACAATAGGAAATAATGCTTGCTCATGACCGTATAATGCTGGGATTTTATTAAAATGATTAATACAACGATCTAGCCATCTATGCGTCATATGCATAGACCTCTTTGCATATCGGTAATCACATGGATATGGTGTACACTCATCAAATGCCATCATAATATCTGCACCTATCTGGCGCTGAATTTCCATCACATTTTCTGGTGTAAATAAGTGCATAGACCCATCTACGTGAGACTTAAAACGCACTCCTTCCTCCTTAATCTTACGCCTATTAGACAATGAATATACTTGATACCCACCACTATCTGTAAGAATAGGTCGATCCCAGTTCATAAACTTATGTAACCCACCTGCCTTCTGCATAATGTCCATCTTAGGACGTAAGTACAAATGATAGGTATTACCTAATATAATATCTGGATTAATATCTTCTCTAAGCTCGCGCTGGTGTACACCCTTTACAGATGCTACCGTACCTACGGGCATAAAAATAGGCGTCTCAATGACACCGTGATCTGTTGTAAGTTTTCCTGCTCTCGCTTGAGATGCAGGATCTGTTGTAAGTAAGTCAAATTGCATAAGAGGCAAAGATATAACTTAGATACAATTTAAAATGAAAGTTGCAACGTCATTTTAAAGGTTAAAAATGCCTCAGCATATTAAAACAATGTAATAACATACCAGATGCTGAAGCCTAACAAAGCAATTATACTCACAATACTGAGCAAATCCATGCCTTTAGAGAGCTTCGTTTCTTTAGGAATACTTTCGTCCTTAAAGGATAAATAGTTGCAAATGGCGTAGAACGGAGCCGTAAGAAAAGATAATATGGTCGCCAGTTTTACAAGAGCTCCCATCTCGCTTATTAATAAAAATAATATGCCACAGGTTCCAAGAATTAAGACGATTAGATAAAACAGGTATCCTCGTTTTTTAAAACCAAAACCTAATAATGAGGTGGTAGCTTCTAGCGCCCTAGGAGACGCATCTAATGTAGTAAGTGTGGTGCTAAACATTGTTGTAAATGCAGCCACACCAATAAGCAAGGTTGCCCAGTCTCCCAGACTTGCTGTATACATATTGATAAGTTGGCCTGCAAAAACACCTCCCCTTGGAGAAAAAGTCTCTCCAGTACCAAACATGACTAATGCTCCTAAGGTCATAAAGCAAATACCTAGCACTACCGCACCAGCATATCCTATATTAAAGTCAAAAATTGAATTGCGCATTGCGTCCTTACCCGTATCTCTCTTTTCTAGTGTCCATAATGAATGCCATATAGAAATATCAAGTGGCGCTGGCATCCACCCCATAAAGGCAATTAGAAATGCCACAGCTGCTCCTTCGGTTGGTATAATTTGGAGCAAGTTTGCCGGAGTTCCCATTCCTTGATTTGTTACGCTTTCGCGAAAAGCAAAAAAGACAGCCACCAGCGTACTTATAGTGAGTGTGATAATAATAACCTTCATTAGTTTATCGAGAATCCTATACTTTCCTATTGCTAGTATTGCAGCACACAGTATAGTAATTGCCACACTCCATATCGCTACGTCATTAGTTATTCCAAAAAGCTGAACAGCTATTCCTGCAGTTACAATAGTTACTGCTGTCTGAATAGTAAACATAGTGGCTAGCGTCAAAAAGAAATAAACCCACAAAACAGGTTTACCTAACTTCATATAACCGACTAACAAACTATTCCCAGTTGCCGAGGCATACCTGGGCCCAAACTGAAAGAAGGGATATTTTATAATATTAACGAGAATCAAAGCCCACAATAGACCAAAGCCAAAATCGGCGCCTGCTCTAGTGCTTTGTACAAGATGAGAAACCCCAATAGCTGCACCAGCAAATAATAATCCTGGCCCTAACTTTTTAAAGGGTATAGCTTTCAATTATCTTCCGTTTTAATTACATCTGCGAGTAATCTACGAGCACGTAGAAGCTTGACTTTTACATTACTCATAGGCTCTTCAAGATACTCTGCCATTTCTTTATAGCTCATTTCTTGAAAGTAACGCAAATTAATGATTTCTTGATAATGAGGCTTTAAGGTTTTAATATAAGCTAGTAATTCAGATAAATTCTGCTCCTTTATGAGTACATCTTCTGGAGATGGATTTAAGTCTGCAACTTTCTTTACTCGCTCGTCATCACGATCAGAAATATGAGATCGTATAGAAGACTCCTTCTTCCGAATTATATCAATGTGTATATTTTTTGATATCGTAATTAACCATGTGGCAAACCTATACTCTTCTTTATAGGTATCTATTTTTGAAAAGGCTTTAGAAAACGTCTGGATGGTTATATCCTCTGCATCATAAGCATTTTTAGTACGCTTGAGTTGGAATCCATATACTTCACTCCAAAAGGAATTAAGCAAAAAATTGAAAGCACTTTGCTTTCCTTCTTTTGCTCGGGATATTTCTAGAATAATTTTTTCGGGGGTTACTTCCACCGTGTGGGTTTTGTGATAAGGTTACTGATAAAGATACTCATTTGCACACATACCAACGTAATCTCGTAAATAGGGTATAAATAAGTCAAATCTTTTTCTTGCAAACGCGCAGCGCTACAACCTACAGTAATCCATGCACATAAATAACGTACACCAATAATGAGCGCTACCCATTGCCAATTAAACTGAGTTACAAGAAGGGCAATTGCTCCTACTAAGAACAAACACTGACTTATATAAAATAGCGCTAGCAATGATTTCTCAAGAAAATTATAGTGTACTGCAGTACTTATATGCCTGCGCTTTTGAGTTATCCAACTTGCAAAAGTTTTCTTGGGAGTAGAAATTGTAAATGATTCTGGAGAAAACTGTATCGCTGTATTCTTACGTGTGCTTGCCTCGTTTACAAATAGGTCGTCATCACCACTTTGAATTTTAATGTGGTTGATAAATCCTTTTTGCTCATAAAAAACATCTGAAGTATACGCTAGGTTACGACCTACGCCCATGTAAGGTCTACCCGCTTTTGCCCAACTAAAATACTGCAAAGCAGTCATCAAAGTTTCAAATCTTATAAGCTTATTAATCCAAGATCCTTTGATTTTCTCATAAGCTCCATAACCTAACACAATCTCCTTTTCTTCACTAAAGGAAGAAGCCATGTGCTGTAACCAGTGATTTGATGCGGGAACACAATCTGCATCTGTAAATAACATGTGCTTATGCTGTGCTCGTTTTATCCCAAGCGTAAGTGCGTATTTTTTATTACCCCAGAAAGTCTCATTATTCACCACATTTACTTGCTGTACATTTACATTGGCTAGTTTAAATGCTTCCATAATATCTTCTGTATCATCAGAAGATGCGTCATTAATTAATATAACTTCAAATTCTGGATAGTCCTGAGATAGTATTTTTGGGATATTTTTTTGAAGATTTGCCGACTCGTTTTTGGCACAAATAATTACCGAAACTGGAGGAAGCGGACTTTTATTGGTATTAGATATTTTCGCGAAAGCGAATAACCAATAGAAAACATAAAAAGTCACGTTAATAAACGTGACTCCTATAAATATATAAAAAAGTAGTGTAAAGATTTGTTCCAACAGATAGAGGTCTTATTTCTCTACAGAACAGTCACCCATTTCTTCGGGCATTTTACCGCACATACCACAAGCCTCGCCACTTTTATTAAGAAAAGGACTTTGACTAGCACAGGTACCTGCAAATTTACCATCTTTTTTTGCCCAAATTTTGATTGCAATACCCGCTACAGATAGCGCAAGAAGGGCTAGTGTAATTAATAGTAACTCCATGACAATTATTTTGCACAAAGATACAGAAAGGCATTATCAAGTAAAAGTTTTTTGAAAGAAGGAAAAAGCCTTAATTATTATCAAAATTTATGGTCGCAACCTCATTTGCCTTAGTTGCTTCTTTACTACCTCCCTTAGGCTCTATAGTGACATTTATGCTTGCCATGCGTTCTTCATATGGAATCTCAACCAGATTATCTTTTGTGACTTTTAAGATGTCTAGAGGTACAAGTGTACCATCTACAGATGCCCACATCTGGTATACTTGCTCGTCTGGAAGCTCTGGCAACGAATTAACGTGTATGTATGAACGCTGCTCTAGCTCATTGACATAGGCAACAGCCTCTAGTCGCTGTGCACGTACATTACCTTGTAAAATATATTTCTGAGTTGAGGTATTATTGAGAATCATAAATTGCTCCTCTACAGACTGTAACATCTCCCTATTTGAAACAATATCATCATTTAAGTTTTCAAGCAGATTTGACGTAAACCTTCGATCTTCTAACAACTCTTGATTTTGGTTGTAAATCATAATAGCTACTAGCCCAAAAAATGCTGCAATCATACATGCCGTAATCGCAAGAATAGGCAAAGCACGTTTAGGCTTAGTCTTAGTTGCTTTTACTATACTAGCACGCAATTCATCAGGTGCTTTCACAGCATATGATGTTGCATAATTCTCAAGATTTTCTTGTAATTCTATATAAGTCTGCTCCACCTCTGGATACTTAGCTATAAAATGCTCAGCTTCCTGAGATTCTATAGGCGAGGTAGCTCCTAGAAGGTAACGCTCTAATAAATCACTCTCTAAAAATTGTGAAACTCTATCACTCATAACATACTGATCATAAAAAATAATACTCCAAACAGTTTACGCAGTTCTCGTAGGCCTATTTTTAACCTAGACTTCACAGTACCTAACGGTATGTTCAGCTCTTCACTTGCCTCTTGCTGGGTCATTCCTTGAAAAAACAATGCATCAATTACAACTCTGTATTTATCTTCAAGTCCATTTGCATGTTCTTGAATATCCATATGCTCTATTGCCAGCGAGGTAGACTGTAAATGATATACGTTTGAATCGTTTGTCTGGACTTCTTTATTCATTTTTCTTTTACGACTACGCACCTTGTCTATAGCCGTGTTCTGAACTACTCTAAAAAGCCAGGTAAACAGACGCGCTTTATCGGCGTCATACTTATGTGCGTTTTTCCAAATTTTGACAAATGATTCTTGCAATACGTCTTGAGCAAGCTCCTCATCATGGGTCACTTTAATCGCAACACCATACAGAGCATCTGCATAGTTGTCATATAACAACCCTATAGCACGCTCATCTCCAGCCTTAAGGAGTTCTACAATATGTTTTTCGACAAATGTCTTCAAAAAGTAAGTTTTTCTTGAATTAACAAAATCTTAAGAATACAATTCCATCCTACACTTCAAGTTAGTGCGTATAATTAAGAAAGGAAAAGATTTTACTATAAACTCTGTAAACAACGTATTATTATGAAACTCAAAAATATAATTTTAATTGCAGTAATTTCATTCTTTTCATTGAGCAGTTATGCACAATCGGACATAGTAGACATCATCTTACATTCTGAAAATCACACAACATTTACTGCAACAATAAAAGCTGCAAATCTTGTTTCTACCATTAAAGAAAAAGGCCCATATACCATATTTGCACCTACCAATGAAGCATTTGACAAACTTGAACAAGGAAAACTACAATTCCTCTTACAACCAGAAAATAAAGCTATACTATCCACTACGCTTACCTATCACGCAATACCAGCTTATTTGACCGCAAATAACATTGTTGACCAAATAAAGATAGGAGACGGCACCTTTAAAATGACAACCGTTGCTGGCAATATTCTCACAGCCTCTATTAAAGATGGCAATGTAATACTCACAGACAGCTCAGGGAATATTGCAACAATCACTGCTACAGATTTAAAAGGATCTAACGGTATCGTCCACGTGATTGACGAAGTAATGATACCTATTAATTAGAATTAACTTAAGTCAAGTTTAGTTGAGAGAGCCCTATGCGAGTGGGGCTTTTTTTTACGCTTTCGCGAAAAAAGTAGAAATCACAAAAAGGTAGAAATAGAAAAAGAGCAGCTATTGGGCTGCTCTTTCTTTATTCGAAAAATTATTTTGTTATCTAATTCTTTTGACCTTAAATCACATTCACCTCTGGAACAATCTTTATTCCAAAAATTTCATTTACGGCTGCTTGAATTTTCATAGCAACTCCCCAGACTTCTGCTCCTGTTGCATTCCCATGATTAACTAACACAAGCGCTTGCTTGTCATGCACACCCGCATCTCCAAATCTTTTTCCTTTAAAACCTGCTTGTTCAATAAGCCATCCTGCTGGAACTTTGATTTGCTCATTACCTATCGGATAAAAAGGTATTTCGGTATGCTCTTTTCTGAGTTCGGTAAACTGAGCTTGAGAGATTACTGGGTTTTTAAAAAATGATCCGCTATTTCCTATCTTTTTAGGATCTGGCAACTTAGACTGGCGTATCTCTATAACCACGTTTGAGATATCTACTAAGGTTGGGTGTGTTATTTCTTTCGCTTTAAGCGTATCATAAATAGCGCCGTACTCTGTATTTATTTTATGATTCTTCTTTGTGAGTTTAAAAGTTACCGACGTAATTACATATTGATCTTTGAGCTCATTTTTAAACACAGAATCTCTATATCCAAAAGCACAATCTTCAAGTGTAAAAACACGCTCCTGTTGTGTAGCTCTATGCACTGCCTCACATGAGTAAAAAGTATCTTTTAATTCTACTCCGTAAGCACCTATATTTTGAATAGGTGACGTTCCCACATTACCTGGGATAAGAGATAGATTTTCAACACCTCCTAGGTCGTTATTTACACAGTACAATACAAACTCGTGCCAGTTTTCTCCTCCAGCTACCTTAAGCAAGATTTCATCTTCAGTAAATGTATCATCTACTACTTCAATACTCTTAAGGTCACAATGAATCACTAGCCTATCGACATCTTTAGTGAGAAGCATATTACTCCCTCCCCCTATTATAAAAGGATTAGGATATGTCTCATCTGCGAGCAATTCTTTTAAGACATCAATAGAAGAAACGCTCGCAAAATAGCGAGCGTTTACGTCTATACCAAAGGTATTATACTTCTTAAGTGATACGTTTTCTAGTACCTCCATTATTAAACTTGATATTGCTCTAAAGCAACTTTTAAAATAGCCACAGCATCTTTTAAGTGGCTCTCTTCTAGCACATAAGCGATACGTACTTGGTTAAGACCTACGTTTTCACTACTGTAAAATCCAGCTGCTGGAGCTACCATTATTGTTCTTCCATCTAAGTCAAAAGACTCTAGTAACCACTGGGCAAAAGCATCTGCATTTTTTATTGGAAGCTCTGCAATACAGTAAAATGCTCCTTTAGGCTTTGCTACTTTTACTCCCGGTATAGCTTCTAGTCCCGCTACAAGAATATCTCTACGAGACACATACTCTTCAATCACATCGTCAAAATAACTTTGCGGAGTATCTAATGCTGCCTCAGATGCTATTTGTGCAAATGTAGGAGGACTCAAACGTGCTTGTGCAAACTTCATAGCCGTACTCATAAGTTCTTTGTTGCGACTTACGATACACCCTATACGAGCTCCACACATAGAAAAACGCTTTGATACAGAATCTATCATGATTGCATGATTATCTATATCTCGCTCTTTCATTACTGAGTGATGCTGGTGACCATCATAAGCAAACTCACGATACACCTCGTCTGCAATAAGAAATAGATCATGCTTTTTAACTAGCTCTGCTAGTTGGCGTATTTCTTCTTGAGAATATAAATACCCTGTTGGATTCCCAGGATTACAAATAACGATTGCCTTTGTTTTACCAGATATCAGTTTTTCAAAATCTGAAATAGGAGGCAATGCAAATCCTTCTTCTAATGTAGATATAACAGGAACTACCGTCACGCCACTTGCAGTTGCAAATCCGTTATAGTTTGCATAGAAAGGCTCTGGAATGATAATTTCATCACCTGGATCTGTAACACTTCCCATTGCAAACAACAATGCTTCAGAACCTCCTGTAGAAATGATTATCTCTTCTGAGGTCACATCAATACCGTGATTACTGTAATAAGAAGCAAGTTTATCTCTATAAGATTGAAATCCTGCACTATGACTATAAGCAAGCACCTCAAGATCATTATTTTTTACCGCATCAAGCGCTACTTGTGGCGTCTTGATATCTGGCTGACCAATGTTAAGTTGGTGAATTTTTATTCCTCGAGCTTTGGCCGCATCGGCAAATGGTACGAGTTTACGTATAGGTGATTGAGGCATTGCTAGCCCCTTCTTTGATATTGCTGGCATAATGTATTTATCTTTATACAAAAATGCGTAATTTATTGGTGTTTTTAAAGCGTGTGGAAGGGTATTTTGCTTTCGCGAAAGCGCATAAAAAAAGACCGCCATTACGACAGTCTTTTATAGGAATTATGTGATCAGATTATTTACCAGCTTCTGGCTTTACCAGTCCTTTTATTTTAAGACTTTGTGGCACTTCTGAAGCATTAGAATAAATTGTTATTGTTCTTCTAATAGGTCCTTCTCTTTTTGTGTCATACTTTACCTCTATCTCACCTTTTTCTCCTGGTTGAATAGGACTTTCTGGTTTTTTAGGTATTGTACAACCGCAAGTAGAGTAAACTCTTGCCACGATAAGTACATCATCTCCTGTATTTGTAAAAGTAAACTTACGCACACCGTCTGCACCGTAGTCTATTTCACCATAATCTATAACTTCTGAATCAAAAGTGATTACAGCTTTTTTCTCTTGTGCTTGAACGCTTACTACTAGAAGCATAGCGACAAATAAAAATAGTACCTTTTTCATAATTTTCAATATTTGAGGGATTCCAAATGTAACTACAAATTAAACACCTGCCAAGAATGATATTAACATTAACATGATGCGCTACTGTATATGTGTGCCAAAAATAGCACTTTGTCTACACAATAATCCTACTGTTATCCCTACTTTTGCTTACTTTAAGACAATAATCAGACCAAACTATGAGTATAGCATCAAAATATGATTCTACCCAAGTAGAAGACAAGTGGTACAGCTACTGGATGGAACATAATTACTTCCATTCTACACCAGACGATAGAGAACCGTATACCATTGTGATACCGCCTCCTAACGTCACTGGAGTCTTACACATGGGACATATGCTTAACAATACGATTCAAGATGTTTTAGTACGTCGCGCTCGATTGTTAGGAAAAAATGCTTGCTGGGTACCTGGAACAGATCACGCTTCTATTGCTACAGAGGCAAAGGTAGTTGCACGTCTTAAAGAACAGGGGATAAAAAAATCTGATCTTACTCGTGAGGAGTTTCTTGCGCATGCATGGGAGTGGAAAGAAGAGTATGGTGGGGTAATCCTCGATCAGCTCAAAAAGCTAGGAGCTTCATGTGACTGGGAACGCACCGCATTTACAATGGACCCAGCAATGTCTGAGTCTGTTATAAAAACCTTTGTAGATCTTTATAATAAAGGACTTATATATCGCGGTTACCGCATGGTAAACTGGGATCCAGAAGCAAAAACTACACTTTCTGACGAGGAAGTAATACACGAAGAACGTCAAGGACTTCTATACTACCTTAACTACAAACTAGAAGGCTCTGATGAAACGTTAACGATTGCCACTACACGTCCAGAAACTATTTTTGGCGATACTGCTATATGCATCAACCCTACAGACGAACGCTTCACGCATCTTAAAGGAAAGAAAGCGATTGTACCTATAAGCGGCCGTGTGATTCCTATTATAGAAGATGAGTATGTAGATCTTGAGTTTGGAACAGGATGCTTAAAGGTTACTCCGGCACACGACGAGAATGACAAAATGCTGGGCGATAAACATAAGCTAGAAGTAATAGACATCTTTAATGATGACGCTTCTCTTAATAGTTTTGGACTTCATTATGAAGGTCAAGATCGTTTTGAATGTCGTAAGAATATCAAAAAAGAACTTGAAGAAATAGGCGCTCTAGTAAAAACAGAGAACCACATTAATAAAGTGGGAACATCTGAGCGTACAAAGGCCGTAATTGAGCCTAGACTATCTGACCAGTGGTTCCTTAAAATGGAAGAGCTTGTAAAACCTGCCATAAAAGCTGTGCTTGAAACTGGCGAGGTAAAGTTATTTCCTAAGAAATTTGAAAATACCTACCGTCACTGGATGGAGAATATACGTGACTGGAATATCTCTCGCCAATTATGGTGGGGACAGCAAATTCCTGCTTATTTCTATGGAGATGGCAAAGAGGATTTTGTGGTAGCAGAAAGTATGGAGGAGGCTGTTACGCTTTCGCGAAAGCGTACCGGAAACGATTCCCTCACTGCAACAGACTTACGTCAAGACGAAGATGCTATGGACACTTGGTTCAGCTCTTGGTTATGGCCTATGAGTGTTTTTGACGGAGTACGCAATCCAGACAATGAAGAGTTTAACTACTACTACCCTACTAATGATCTTGTAACGGGTCCAGATATTTTATTTTTTTGGGTAGCGCGTATGATCATAGCTGGATATGAGTATACAGATAAAAGACCTTTCCAAAATGTATACCTCACAGGACTTGTAAGAGACAAGCAGCGTCGTAAGATGTCTAAATCATTAGGTAACTCACCAGATGCGCTAGAGCTCATAAAAGAGTACGGAGCAGATGGTGTACGTGTAGGACTATTATTGAGTAGTGCCGCTGGTAACGACCTTATGTTTGATGAAGATTTACTCAAGCAAGGAAAAGGATTCATCAAGAAAAATTTAAGTGCCTTTAGCCTTATACAAGGCTGGGAGATTGATGAGACCATACCACAACCTGCACACAGTTCACAAGGTCTAGAGTGGTACACTAACCGTTTTAACCAGACACTTATTGAGATAGAAGACCACTTCTCAAAATATAGAATTTCTGACGCTTTGATGGCTAGTTACAAACTAGTATGGAATGACTTCTGTGGTTGGTTACTAGAAATTATAAAGCCAGCATACCAGCAGCCTATTGATCGTAAAACTTATGATGCGGTAATTGCAGCATTTGAAAACAACCTACGTATCCTTCACCCATTTATTCCTTTTGCATCTGAAGAGATCTGGCAGACAATCGCTACACGTACTCCAGAAGAAGCGCTAATTATTAATAAATGGCCAGAAGGAGGTGAAGTAAATGAGCAAATCATTGCAGATTTTGACTACGCTACACAAGTTGTTTCAGGAATAAGAACGATAAGAAAAAGTAAGAATATAGCTTTTAAAGATCAAATAGAATTACATCTTTTAAGCAATGAGAAAGCATCATCAGACTATGATGGCATCATCTCGAAGTTAGGTAATGTGAGTGAGATCGCTTTCGTGAAAGCGCCACTAGACGGAGCACTATCTTTTAGAGTAAAATCTAATGAGTACTTCATACCACTTGCAGGTGCTATTGATGTAGAGGCCGAAGTTGCAAAAATTGAGGAAGAACTCAAATACACGAAAGGTTTCCTTATATCTGTTTCTAAGAAACTATCAAACGAACGGTTTGTAAGCAATGCACCAGAAAAGGTGGTTGAGATCGAAAAGCAAAAGATGGCAGATGCCGAAGCAAAAATTGAGGCTTTAGAAAAACGTCTTGCTAGTTTGACATAGACTTTCAAATAACTATTATAACAACAAAGGCGCAGATGATATCTGCGCCTTTGCTATTTTATATAATCTAGTCAATTGTTTTTACAAATATTTATCTGCAGCTTCGATATACGCTTCTTTTGCCTCTCGCGCAGTCATTGATTTAACTTGTAGTAATGCATTAATCTTAAAGGCACTTACAAGCTCGTGCTCGCCTTCGTTGTGACTAAATGTATTCTTTTGAGTAGCCTGTTTGTAAAGCGCGTAAAATTGCAGTAATACGTCAGGTGGAAATTCCTGCTTAGCATTACTGACCTTACGGAGGGCTTCTTCAAATTTTTCTTGAAGTACCTTCTTATCCATTATATTGATGCTATTATCGATTGCGCTCCTTTTACAACATCATTAAGCTTTACATCGAGCTTTGTTCCTATAGGTAGATATAAATCTACACGAGAACCAAAACGTATAAAACCGCTATCATCTCCTTGTACTACCATCTGACCTTCTTCTGCATAATTGATAATACGCTTAGCAAGGGCACCAGCAATCTGACGGTATAATACATCTCCAAACTTATCTGTAGTCACAACAACAGTTGTACGCTCGTTCTCAGTACTTGATTTAGGGTGCCAAGCAACCAGATATTTACCTGGATGATACTTACTGTAAGCAATACGTCCTCCTCCTGGATAACGTGTTACGTGCACATTGAGTGGCGACATAAACACAGAAACTTGAAGACGCTTATCTTTAAAATACTCTGCCTCATACACCTCTTCAATTACAACTACTTTACCATCTACTGGTGATGTAAGTACATTTGCATCATGAGGAGCAGTGCGCTCAGGATTTCTAAAAAACTGGAGCACTAGATATAATAGCACACCTAATACGATAGCTATTAAATAAAACAACCAGTTTTTATCTAAAAATCTATTAGCAACCAATATAAGTCCCGTAAAGATAACGAGTGATATTACTATAATTTTATATCCTTCTTTATGGAACATAGTCAAGTACAATTAAAAATAAGTATAAAAATGGTGCTGCAAATATGATACTATCTAGTCGATCATATAATCCACCGTGTCCTGGCATGATGCGCCCACTGTCTTTTACTCCAGCTTGACGCTTGAGCTGTGATTGAATAAGATCTCCCAAAGTTCCAAAAACAGAAGTAACAATCGCTATCGTTAACCAAAGCTGAAGACTAAGAAGATCTGTAAAAATGTAAAATAACAAACTAGCCAAACAACAGAATACTAATCCACCCACAAAACCTTCGACAGTCTTGTTAGGAGAGATACGTTCTAGCAGCTTGTGCTTACCTATACTTTTACCTACTATAAATGCAAAGGTATCATTAATCCATATAAGAGCAAATACGCTTGCTACAAGCAAAGAGGTATATTCTCCTTTGTATGATGGAAGAAGTATAGTGAACACTACACCTCCTATGATATAAAATATGGTATAAGCATACTTTTGAGCAACTGTAATATATCGCTCTGAAGGCCTAATAAGATTTTTAATGAGATAAAGGTTTACTGTAATTGTGAGCGCTAAAAATATGAGAGTAACACTTCTATCTAACTTTAGATAACATAAAACGGTTACACAAACAAGTAGTAAAACATAAGAAAGCAATGATTTTATCTCAATGAGTTTAAGAAACTCATATAAGACTACCACTCCTAGACCTAGAAACACTATTAGATAAGTAGTTTCTAATGAAAAAATAGCAAGCAACAACAAGGTCACATAGAGCAATCCAGACAGCCCTCTAATTATTATTTCACGCATATTAAAGGTCTTCTAGCAATAACAGGTAAAGATTCTTGGTACTACTTCCATAGGTCATAAAATCCTTATCATCTTCTTTTGACTCAAAATTCTTAATAGTAGTAATGTTAGTGGGTATACTTCCAGAATTTCTATTTTTTATGAGTCTTAATCCCTCTCCTATTGTGTTTACTATTTGACTTGTAGTCCCAAAGACAATAATATTCTCAGGCAAATCGTTTAGCTTTAATTCTTTTAGTTGCTTAGAACACACTAATAGAGATCCGTCGTTTGCTACGAGGCTCTCGCAGGTAGTCAAAAAGAAAGGAGCTTCTCCATTTGTTCCAAATGTAAGATTATAACCTTTAAAGATCTCTTTGAGGTTATCATCTGTACAAAACACATGCTCTTCGTACCAATCGTTTTCTAATAAGATGTTATCAAAATTCTCATGAATCTCATCTTGATTAAGAGCATACAAAAATCGCCCTCCATTTATGATAAAGTTTTTTGTGAAACGCTCGTCTGCTGGAGTATTAATATCCGGCATGTATTTACTGCGCACTTCACCTTCTTTATCGTTATGGGGGCTATCTGACTTAGATGTATTTCCAAAGATTTTTCTAAAAAGACTCATCAATAGATTTGCTCAACGCTTGGTGTATTTTTCAAATATAAAAAATCTTGACTGAACCTTAGGTACAATCAAGATTTTTTGAGGGTCTATCCCTTAATAGCTTAGTCTAAAACTAGACTAGTGGCTTAGTTTCAGAATCTTCAGAAGCTTCTTCGATTTCGACATTTCCAAAAGCACGTTTTCCAAAGATTTCCTCTAGGTTATCTTTAAAAATCACTTCTTTATCAAGAAGATATTCTGCTAGTTGGGTAAGCTTTTCTTTCTCCTTAGTAAGTAAATCGATAGCTCTTTGATATTGTCCCTCTATAATATTAGAGATTTCTTTATCAATTATTTCTGCTGTCTGCTCACTATAAGGCTTTGTAAAACTACTATCTGATTGACCTGTAGAATCATAATAAGTAAGGTTACCTACTTTATCATTTAATCCATAAACAGTGACCATCATTCTAGCCTGCTTAGTTACTTTCTCAAGATCACTTAAAGCCCCAGTAGATATCTTGTTAAAGATTACCTTTTCCGCCGCTCTACCTCCTAAGGCAGCACACATTTCGTCTAGCATCTGTTCCGGACGTACGATGAGCCTCTCTTCTGGTAAATACCATGCAGCTCCTAAAGATTGCCCACGAGGAACAATAGTTACTTTTACAAGTGGCGCAGCATGCTCAAGCATCCAGCTCACTGTAGCGTGTCCAGCTTCATGAAAAGCAATTGCACGCTTCTCATCTGGTGTGATAATTTTATTTTTCTTCTCAAGTCCTCCTACAATACGATCTACCGCATCTAAGAAATCTTGTTTACCTACTGCTTTACTTCCTTTACGAGCAGCAATAAGTGCAGCTTCGTTACACATGTTTGCAATATCTGCTCCAGAGAAACCTGGAGTTTGCTTTGCAAGGAAATCCACATCAAGCTCATCATCTACCTTTTTTAAAGGACGAAGGTGAACTTCAAAAATCTCTTTACGCTCACGCACATCTGGAAGATCTACATAAATCTGACGATCAAAACGACCAGCACGCATTAAAGCCTTATCAAGAACGTCTGCTCTGTTTGTAGCAGCAAGCACAATTACGTTTGTATTAGTGCCAAAACCATCCATCTCTGTTAGAAGTTGGTTAAGTGTATTCTCACGCTCATCATTACCTCCAGAAAAGTTGTTTTTTCCACGAGCACGTCCTATTGCATCAATCTCATCTATAAATATTATAGCTGGAGATTTTTCTTTTGCTTGTTTGAACAAATCACGTACACGTGAGGCACCCACACCTACAAACATCTCCACAAAGTCTGACCCTGATAATGAGAAGAAAGGAACCTTTGCTTCTCCAGCAACTGCCTTTGCTAGTAATGTTTTACCAGTACCTGGTTGCCCTACTAATAATGCTCCTTTAGGAATCTTACCTCCTAAACTTGTATACTTCTCTGGGTTCTTCAAGAAATCTACAATCTCTTGTATTTCTTCTTTTGCTCCTTCAAGTCCCGCTACGTCTTTAAATGTAGTTTTAACATCTGTTTTCTCGTCAAATAATTTAGCCTTTGACTTACCTATGTTAAAAATTTGACCTCCAGGACCTCCTCCTCCACCAGAAGACATACGTCTCATGATAAAAATCCAAAGTCCTATGATAAGTATGAAAGGAAGAAAACTAGCAACAAGCCCCCACATATCACCTTCTGTCTCATAAGAAACTCTAGTATCTAGGTTGTTTTCATCAATCGTTGTGTTGATATCATTTTCAAAATTCTGTAGATCTCCTATCTCAAAACGATAGTCTGGAGCACCGGCAGATGGTTTTAAAAAACCTGTAGCTCGTCCTTTATTGTGGACTTCCTTTGCTTCGGCTTCTTTAGTAAGATAAACCTTTACAGAGTTTTTATTTACAATCTCTACACGAGCAACATCACCAGCCTCTAGGTATTCTTCAAATTGGTAAAGAGAAGTTTTCTGTGCTTCACCTAACCCAGAACTACCAGTAAGCATACTGATTGCAATAAATATTATAACAATTAAACCGTATATCCAGTAAGAACTAAACTTAGGTTTATTAGGCGGAGTACCGCCTGCATTCTTTTCTTCTTTAGCCATTTAATCTTTTTTTTAATAATCTGATGGGATCGTAGTAATCTTTGCATCACCCCAAAGACTTTCTATATCATAGAATTCACGTATGTGCTTTTGAAAAACATGCACCACTACATTAACGTAGTCCATAAGTACCCATTCTTGATTTTCCATACCCTCGATATGCCATGCTTTTTCTTGCAGAGCTTTACTAGCAGTCTTTTGGATAGAACTTACGATAGCTCCCACTTGAGTGTTTGATGTTCCATCACATATGATAAAATAATCACAAACCGTATTTTCTATATCTCTAAGGTCCAGTATATCAATATTCTGTCCCTTCACATCTTCAATTCCCTCGACAATCTTAGCAATTAATTGATCTGTATTCTTTTCCTTATTTACCATTAAATTCTTTAATTTACACAAAGTTATTACAAATTTACATTACTCTGCGGTCTTAACACAAGTTTAGACTGGGTGTTTTACATATGCGCATAGACAAACTTCATACCATTGACTCAACAAACGATTACCTCAAACGTATTTCAAAAGAAGAAAACGCAGAGGAAGACATCGTAGTTTGGGCTTTAGAACAAACTGCCGGACGCGGACAGATGGGTACTCAGTGGCAAACTGAAAGCGGTAAAAACCTAACCTTCAGCGTTTTTAGAAAGGTAAAGCGAATTACCATCAACGAGCAATTTTATGCTCTTATGGCAGCTTCTCTCGCCGTTAAAGATGTTTTATCTAAACTTCTCATAAAAAATGTTCGTGTTAAATGGCCTAACGACATATTGACAGATAACGACAAAATATGCGGCATACTTATAGAGAGTGTCATAAAAGGCGGGCAACTTGACGCAATGATCTTAGGCGTAGGACTTAATGTAAATCAGACACAGTGGAATAATGTACCTCGCGCCACCTCTATAAAGTCTAGAACAGGGATTCACTTTGAGTTAGAAGAAATTTTAACACTACTACTAAAGAGATTTCATCACTATGTTGACCTACTTCTCAAAGGAGAATTCAACACCATCAAAAATGACTATGAAGCTCACTTATTTAAAAAAGATAAACCTGCTACATTTCTTTCGGCAGGTGGGCGTCAGTTTGTTGGAATAATAAAAGGTGTTTCAGAGTCCGGAAAACTACTTCTTCAAGAAGAAAATGATATTGTAAATGAGTACGATCTCAAGGAACTTCAATTATTATATTAAGAGTACGCTTTCGCGAAAGCGTAACAACCCACAATTCATTATTTAGTATCTTTGTAACGCTATAAAAAATGCTATGCAAGAAGAACTCACTATTACTAAGCCAGAGCGCGTCGCAAAGCCAAAATGGCTTCGTGTAAAACTGCCTACTGGTAAGAAATATAAAGACCTACGTAATCTAGTAGACAAATACAGTCTTAATACGATATGCACCTCTGGAAGTTGCCCAAACATGGGTGAATGCTGGAGTGAAGGGACAGCAACATTTATGATTCTCGGGAACACCTGTACACGTTCATGTGGATTTTGTGGTGTAAAAACAGGTCGTCCAGAGCAAGTAGACTGGGAAGAACCAGAAAAAGTAGCTCGATCTATTAAATTAATGGACATCAAACATGCAGTAATTACCTCTGTAGATCGCGATGAGCTTAAGGACATGGGAACTATAATCTGGGCAGAAACTGTACAGGCTATACGCCGCATGAACCCAAATACAACTCTAGAAACTCTTATTCCTGATTTCCAAGGTAGAGAAGATTTACTGGATCGTATTGTAGCTGTAGCACCAGAAGTGGTGTCTCACAACATGGAAACTGTAAAACGTCTTACTCGCGAAGTACGTATTCAAGCAAAATATGAACGTAGTCTTGGTATTTTAAAATATTTAAAAGACAGCGGAATTAAGCGTACAAAGTCTGGTATCATGCTAGGTTTAGGTGAAACTGAAAAAGAAGTAATCCAGACACTGAAAGATTTACGATCTGTAAATCTAGATATCGTAACAATAGGTCAGTACTTACAGCCATCAAAAAAACATCTTCCTGTAAAACAATTTATCACTCCAGATCAGTTTCAGAAGTATGAGAAGATAGGTTTAGAAATGGGATTCCGTCATGTGGAAAGCGGTGCACTCGTGCGCTCTTCTTACAAAGCACAGAAACACCTTACATAAAAGAATGACTACACTTAAGATTGCTATCAATGGTTTTGGCCGCATAGGTCGCACTGTGTTTAGACTTATTGAAGAGCATCCAGCAATGGAAGTAGTCGCAATTAATGATCTAGCAGATGCCCGCACTTTATCACACCTTCTTAAATACGATAGTATTCAAGGTGTTCTTAAAAAAGAGGTGTCACATAGTGAGCATACTATAATTATTGACGGTAAAACTATCCCGCTATATAATGAGAGTGAGATAAGCAATATCCCTTGGAATATTACATCTCCAGATATTGTTATAGAAAGTACAGGCAAGTTTAAAACTAGAAAAGATCTTGAAAAACATATAAGTGCCGGCGCAGCTAAAGTGATTTTAAGTGTGCCGCCACTTGATGAAGATATACCCATGATTGTTATGGGAGTAAATGATCATGAAATAAAAGATAGCGATACTATTATTTCAAACGCATCTTGTACTACAAACAATGCCGCACCTATGGTGCAAATTATAGACGAACTGTGTGGTGTAGAGCAAGCATACATAACTACAATACACTCTTACACTACAGATCAAAGCTTACATGACCAACCGCATCGAGATTTAAGAAGAGCCAGAGCGGCAGGACAAAGTATTGTACCTACTACTACTGGAGCAGCAAAAGCTTTAACAGGCATCTTCCCTCATCTCTCTGATGTAATAGGTGGTTGTGGAATACGCGTACCCGTTCCAAATGGATCTCTCACGGATATTACATTTAATGTAAAAAGAGACACCTCAATTGACGAAATCAATGACGCTATGCGCAAAGCATCGTTAGGAAGATTTAAAGGTATTGTATCGTATACGGAAGACCCTATCGTATCTATAGACATTGTAGGAAATCCTTATTCATGCACTTTTGATTCACAAATGACATCTGTAATAGGTAAGATGGTAAAAATTATAGGCTGGTATGATAACGAAATGGGATATTCTAGCAGAATAGTTGACTTAATACTACGGATTTCTACAAAATAATATATATTGCAGTTGAATAATCAGAATTTCTTATGAATTTGCTATTAGTACGTTTTCTTCTAGCGCTTCTTCTTTCTTATCCTGTGATAAGTATTGCCCAAGAAAGAGAGAATGTAGAGGAAACGCTTACCAATGATAAAATAGACTCGCTTCTCAAGCGAGCTGTGATTGCAGTTTCTGATCGCAATTATAACCATGCCATTGATATACTAAAGTATTCTAGAGACCTAGCAACAGGCATAGGCCACACAAAGCGCGTAGGTCTTGCATCTGGAACTCTCGCAAAGCTATATTTTCAACTTAATGATTACGAGAAAGCACTTATTGAAAACGAGCGTGCAATAGCCTTACAAAAGGAAACTAAAAGTCTCGATCTTTTAGGGCAGAGTTACATTACCGCTACTCAACTAGCTCTTATAAAAAAAGACACCACCACTGCCCTAACATATATTTCTAATGGAATTGTAACTCTCGAAAATAGCACTCGGGACGATTTAAAGGCTCAATTACACACATTAAAAGGTGACATTTTAAGAAATAGTGAAAGCCATCTAGACGCTATTGCATCTTACAACAAGAGTATTGAATATGCAAAAAATGAAAAGAGCGACTACCTAAAAACTCAAGCGCTTACCAATAAAGCATTAAGCCTAGCCGAATTAGGTAGACTTGAAGAAGCAGATGAAACTTTACTGGAAGTTGAGTCGCTATTAAGCTCAAATAATTTTCCGAGTATTAGCACTACCTTATTCAAAGTTAAGCACCTAGTAGCTCAAGGACGCGGAAACTACAGAGAAGCAAATGACCACCTAACATCGTACTATCAAGCAACAGATCAAAATACGCTAAGTAAAATATCAAGTGTTCCACTACCGACATCAGAGAGTCAAGAACTTGATGACATGGTAAAACGACTAGAACAAGACATTGAAATAGAAGAAGACAGAAACTCTAGAGCTATGAGGCTCACTCTCGTACTAAGTATCGCCCTCTGCTCTATTCTTGCACTGCTCACCCTATCCTTGTACAAGAACAACAACCTAAGAGCAAAAGCAAATGAGCTTTTACAAGCTAAAAACGTGGAGCTTGTAATTGCAAGAGATAATGCAGAAAAAGCGTCAATGGTGAAAGCTCAGTTCTTATCAACAATAACACATGAGCTTCGAACACCCATGTATGCTGTTACAGGATTAACACACTTACTCCTATCTGAAAATCCAACGGAAGATCAGAAAAAGCACCTTGACTCTCTCAAATTTTCTGGAGAGTATCTACTTTCCCTAATAAACAACATACTTGACCTCAATAAATTAGAGGCAAACAAGGTAGAAGTTGAAGAAACAGCTTTCAATATCAAGAAGCGAATTGAAGATGTGTTATTTGCTTTAGGCAAATCTGCTAGAGATAAAGGGAATAAATTGCATATTGAATTTGACCCTAATATCCCTACAGAACTTCTGGGAGATCCATTAATGATCTCACAAGTACTTATTAATCTAGTTGGAAATGCCATTAAATTTACCCGAGATGGTGACGTTTGGGTTCGTGTACAGAAGATTAAACAAGGTGAGTCCGACATAAAACTTCACTTCGAAATTGAAGATAATGGTGAAGGAATCTCAAAGAAGAAACAAAAAACAATTTTTCAAAACTTCACACAAGGATCTGTAGCTATTAATAGAAAATTTGGCGGTACAGGCTTAGGGTTATCTATTGTTAAGAATCTTTTAGACTTACTTAATAGTGAGATAATACTAGAAAGCACATTAGGCAAAGGAACTACCTTTAAATTTGACCTTAACTACAACCTGACTCAGACAGCTCCAGGTGAAGCAAATGCAAACGACATCGTGTACGAAATAGATTATAATGCCCTTGAGAATCGTCACATTCTTGTAGTAGAAGACAACAAGATTAACCAAATGATTACTCGCAAGATTCTTGAGAAAAACAAAATCACCTGCGAAACGGCTGATAACGGTGAGATTGCTGTAGAGAAGGCACGCACAGAAAAATTTGACCTTATTCTAATGGACATACATATGCCTGGAATAAGTGGTATAGAAGCTACAGAACAAATACGTTTGTTTGATAAAGACATACCTATACTAGCGCTTACCGCTGTAACGATAGATGAAAATATTGATGAATTTCACGCTGTTGGATTTAATGACATCATTCCTAAACCATATAAGGTAGAAGAGTTCTTTCAGAAAATCTACAATGGCTTAAAGAATAGCAAAGTTCTCAATTAAGACTTCTTTATTGAAATTTACTTGCTTTTAAAAACTTGAGACAAAGTTTTTAATCTCCTCAGACAACAACTCTTCACCATCTAAAAATTGCGCCTTTATAGGTAAATAGTACAAATCACTCATCTTAAGTAAAGGGCGAAGTCTTACATAATCTTTTTCTGTAGTGAGAATACAATCTAATGTATCAAGCATTTCTATCTCAGAGCTTGTAAAATTATGATGATCTCCATACGCCTCATGAGAAAATGACAGCCCTTGACTAGCTAAATACACCGACAACGGTTTAGGATTTGCAATTCCCGTCACTAGCGTAACATTTTTAACCTTAAGACGGTTTAACGGTACAGGACCTAGCACAGAATATACCTGCTCATCATATGAGATGGTTGAAAAAAATACTTGCTGAGTATTATTCACATTTAAAGAATCAACAATAGACGCTTGTTCTTGTGAACTTAAATTTTCTGGACATTTAGTTACCACTACAACATCTGCCCTACTCGCACCAGCTCTAGGCTCTCTTAAATTTCCAGCTGGCAACAAAAAGTCATTACTATAAAGACCACTGTATGCCGTTAATAATATATAAAACCCAGCTTCGACCTTTCTGTGCTGGTAAGCATCGTCTAGAACTATAACTTCAGGCGCATTGACTTTTGACAATAATGTTTCGATACCAGTTTGTCGGTCCTCGCAAACTGCAACTTGGATATTTTTGAATTTCTGAGCAAATTGTAATGGCTCATCACCCACCATAGTTGCCTTGTTTTCTGGATGAACATCTAGGTATCCTTTCGTTTTTCGGCCGTAACCCCTACTAAGTGTAGCTACTCGATAATTATCCTGTAAAAGCCGAACTACAAACTCAGTCATTGGAGATTTTCCAGTTCCTCCCACGCTCAAATTACCCACACATATAACTGGAATATCATATTTTTTTGACTTAAATATACCAGTGTCGTAGAGCTTATTTCGCGTAAGCGTAACTAAATAATAAATTCCCGCGACGGGAAATAACAAGAGACGTAGTTTTCTCATAAAACGAAGGTATCATTTTTTATCTTTACGCTTATGAAGGTACAAGATGTAAGTAATTTAATTAATGAATGGGCGCCACTAGCTTATGCAGAAGATTTTGATAATGTTGGTCTTCTTGTAGGTGACCCTCATCAAGAAGTAAGTAATATACTAGTATCACATGATGCACTAGAAAATGTGGTTGATGAGGCAATTGCAAAAAACTGCAACCTTATTGTTTGTTTTCATCCTATAATTTTTTCAGGTTTAAAAAGACTTACAGCAAGCAATTATGTGCAAAAAGTGGTTCAAAAGGCTATTAAAAATGATATTGCCATTTTTGCAATTCACACTGCGCTAGATAATGTAGAGCACGGTGTTAACTTTGGAATGTGCAAAGCCCTCAATCTATCAAATACAAAGATTTTAAGCCCTAAACAGCATCATATTTACAAACTCACCACTTACGTTCCCCACGCTTCTGTAAAGAGCGTTACTGATTCATTATTTAGAGCTGGAGCTGGAAGTATAGGTAATTATGAAGAGTGTAGCTTTGAAGCAAAAGGTCAAGGCTCTTTTAAAGGAAATGAAAACTCTAACCCTATTATAGGAAGTAGAGGCACAAAACATATTGAACCAGAGACACAAGTACATCTTACGTTTGAAAAACACCTTAAGTCTAAGATTTTACAAACACTTTTTGAAAATCATCCATACGAAGAAGTTGCTTATGAAATCACCTCTCTAGAAAATACGCTACAAAATGTGGGTATGGGTATGATAGGTCAGCTTGATAAAGAAATGAGTGAGTTGGAATTTTTAGCTTTCGCGAAAGACCAATTTAAAACAGGTGGCATACGTCATTCACAATTATTAGGTAAACCTGTAAAGAAAATAGCCGTACTAGGAGGAAGCGGAGCCTTTGCCATTAAAAGTGCAAAAGCCCAAGGAGCCGATGTACTCGTTACTTCAGATTTAAAATATCACGACTATTATCAAGCCGAAAGTCGCATCCTTTTGTGCGATGTGGGACATTATGAAAGTGAGCGATATACGAAAAACCTAATATGCGATTATCTTACAGAAAAAATTAGTACTTTTGCAATCATTTTATCTGAGGAAAATACCAATCCTATCAACTATTTTTAACGTATGGCAAAGAAGAAAGAAGCAACAGTAGAAGAAAAACTACGCTCGCTTTACGATTTACAACTTATAGATTCACGTGTGGACGAGATCCGCAATGTACGTGGAGAGCTTCCACTGGAAGTTGAAGACCTTGAAGATGAAGTAGCTGGTCTTAACAAGCGCATCGAGAAGTTAGAAAACGATTTAAAATTGGTAGACGACTCTATCAAGGCTAAAAAAATCCAGATAGATGACTCAAAAGCATCTATTAAAAAATACTCTGAGCAGCAAAAAAACGTACGTAACAACCGTGAGTTTAATGCTTTAAGTAAAGAAGTAGAGTTCCAAGAACTTGAAATTCAACTTGCAGAGAAAAATATCCGTGAGTACAAAGCACAGATTGAGCAAAAAGGAGAAGTTATCACACAAACTAAGCAACGCCTTGGAGAACGTGAGAACCACCTTAAGCACAAGAAAAACGAGCTAGATGCTATTCTTTCTGAAACAGAGAAAGAAGAACAAGCACTTCTAGCTAAAAGTGCAGAATATGAAACTAACATTGAAGACCGCTTAGTTAAAGCCTACAAGAGAATTCGTTCTAGTGTACGCAACGGTCTTGCTATTGTACCTATAGAGCGTGGAGCATCTGGAGGATCTTACTTTACAATCCCACCACAAGTACAGGTTGAGATTGCTGGACGTAAGAAAATCATCACAGACGAGCACTCTGGTCGTATCTTAATAGATAGCGAACTAGCAAACGAGCAACATGAGAAAATGGTAAAGCTTTTTAAGAAGCTATAACCACTTTTCCTTACAACATTAAAAAGCCTTCTATTTATAGAGGGCTTTTTTTTTACCATTGAGTTATCTATAAATAACAATTTCCCGATTTCACATCAAGATATTTTCATTAAATACTCCACTTTATAATGACCATAATTGATTAACAAAACGATAACAACAATCTCAACTCTTATGATGTACTTTTATAGACTTTAAAAAAACCTCTATGAAATTACTTGCCTCCCTTGCAACGCTCATTACTTTTATGGCTTGCAACCATGACCCTAAGCCTATGACAGAGCCTACAGCTATGCTTGACCCTGTAGAAACGACGTTTCAAGATGGGATGAGTAGGGCATATTTTGCTAGTGGATGTTTCTGGTGTGTAGAGGCAGTTTTTGAAAGTGTGAAAGGTGTCGATGAGGCCGTAAGTGGCTATAGTGGTGGTAAAGAAGATAATCCAACTTACAAACAAGTGAGCTACGGAAACACGACGCATGCTGAAGCCGTGGAAGTAATTTATGACCCAAAGGTGATTTCTTTTCAACAACTGGTAGATGTGTTTTTTGGATCACAGGACCCAACTACAAAAAATCGTCAAGGCCCAGATGCAGGTCCACAATATCGTTCTATCGCTTTCTATCAAAACGATAGTGAGAAAAAAATAATAGATGAAACTATTGCTGCTTTAAATGAGTCTACTTACAATGGTCGAATAAGCACCCAAGTACTACCGTTTCAGAAATTTTGGATTGCCGAAGATTACCACCAAGATTACGAGAAAAACAATCCAAGCAACCCATATATTCAAAACGTTTCTATCCCAAGATATAGACGTTTTGCACAGAAGTTTCCAGAATTATTAAAAGAGGATGCACACTAAATTTTAGTAGCTTTTATCTCAAAAATTAATGGATATAAATGGTCTTTACTTTCGTAAAGGCCATTTTCATTTTTGACCAAATCCGGAAGAACATCATAAGGAGAAGCATCGTGTTCTCTCAAAACTTCTATTTTAAGACCGGCATCTATTAGGGCAGAAACCACTTCACCTAAACCGTGATTCCATCCATACTCTTTACTAATTATTGCAGCATCAGCCTGAGCGTAAGTCCCTTCATATTCTTCGTAAACTGCCTCATCTTGATGGTAACCATACTTCATTACCGGCTTATCTCCTGTATAATCAAACATCCAGACGATGGGATGAAACTCTACCATATAAAAAGTCCCTCCACTCTTTAATCGCTGTGCAATCATAAGTGCCCAAGGTTTTAAATCTGGCAACCATCCTATCACACCATAACTCGTAAAAATAATATCAAATTGCTCTTGGATATGCATTGAAGTATCAAGAACATTACAGCACACAAATTCGGCAGACAACCCTAATTGTTTGTTTAGCTTTCGCGAAAGCGTAATTGCCTCCTCACTAATATCTACTCCTGTTACCAAAGCACCCATCCTTGCCCAACTCAACGTATCTTGTCCAAAATGACATTGAAGATGGAGTAAACTTTTACCACTTACGTCTCCCAAGGCATCCAACTCGTAGCTGTTAAGAGAACTTTTACCATTTAAAAATGATGGCACATCATAGAAGCTACTCTCTGCATGTATAGGCACTTTCTTTTCCCAAGTTTCCTTGTTTGTGCCAAAGTAATCCTGAAACTGCTCTTTCATAATCCGTATTTTTGGAAATAATGAAAAAGATACTACATTTTGACGACGATGCAATTAGCACAATGGATAAGCGTTACCGTGCGAACTTTATTAATAGTGTTACGGGATATAAAAGCGCCAACCTGATAGGTACTACATCTAAGGACAACCGTGAAAATCTAGCTGTTTTTAGTTCTGTCACACACATAGGAAGTAACCCTGCTATGTTAAGTTTTATCATGAGACCTACTACGGTCCCTAGACATACATATAAAAATATTAAAGAGACGGGAGTTTTTACAGTGAACCACATTAATACTGAAATCATCTCACAATCTCACCAAACAGCGGCGGCTTACGAGGAAAACGTATCAGAGTTTAACGCTACCGGTTTACAAACTGAATATTTAAATAACTCGAAAGCACCATTTGCAAAACAGGCACATATTAAAATTGCCTGCGAATACGTAAATGAATACAAAATTGAGGAAAATGGCACTATTTTAATGATAGGAGCTATTAAGGAAATCTTTATACCAGACAACTGCCTAGATGAAGATGGATGGATTGATCTAGAAGCATCTATGGGAGTAACCATAAACGGACTTGACGCTTATGCTTCTCCAAAACTTATAGACAGATTTTCTTATGCAAAACCTGATAAGCAAACCACTTCTATCAAGAAGTAACAATGCTCATCTGTTTTAATACTATCTTTGTAACACCCATTTATTCCTGAGAAAAATCCAGGAAACAATTAAAAACTAAACGATGAAACTTTCTAACATACCTAAAATAAAACATACAGATGCTAATAACTTTTTCCTACTATGTGGCCCATGCGCTATAGAAGGAGAAGATATGGCAATGCGCATTGCAGAGAAGGTGGCAAAAATTACCGACACTCTGAAAATACCATATGTTTTTAAAGGAAGTTTTAGAAAAGCAAATCGCAGTAGAGTAGATAGTTTTACGGGTATAGGAGATGAAAAAGCTCTTGAGATTCTAGCAAAGGTTTCTGCAGAATTTGATGTGCCTACTGTAACAGACATTCACGAAAGTTCTGATGCTGCTCTCGCAGCACAATATGTAGATGTATTACAAATTCCTGCATTTTTGGTAAGACAAACTTCGCTTGTAGTCGCTGCTGCCGAAACAGGGAAAGTAGTAAACCTAAAAAAGGGACAATTCATGTCTCCAGAATCGATGAAACATGCTGTACAAAAAGTGCATGACACTGGTAATGAAAATGCTTGGATTACAGATCGTGGTACTATGTTTGGCTATCAAGATATGATTGTAGATTTTAGAGGAATACCTACGATGAGGCAGTATGCCCCTACGGTACTTGATGTGACACACTCCTTACAACAACCTAATCAATCAAGCGGCGTTACTGGTGGACGACCAGATATGATTGAAACTATAGCCAGAGCTGGTATTGTGAATAACGTGGATGGATTGTTTATTGAAACACACTTTGACCCTGCAAATGCAAAAAGCGATGGAGCAAATATGCTTGATCTTGCATATCTTGAGCAATTATTAAGTAATCTAGTAGCGATTAGAAAAGTCGTAAACACACTTTAAAATTAAGACAATTCCAAACCTCAAATACGCTTTAAAATCTCAAATATAAGAGAGCAAAACTTCTATTAATTAAAAGTTTGCTTAACATATATTTCTCATCACTGTCTACTGCTTTTTCGTAACTTCGTTTTTATATGTTAAAACAACAACTTAATTTTAAACTTTCGCAAAAGCTTTCTCCGCAGCAAATCCAGCTGATGAAGCTTATCCAACTTCCCACGCAGGCGTTTGAGCAAAAAATCAAACAAGAGCTGGAAGAAAATCCTGCTCTCGATAGCGGCAAGGAGGAAGTTCAAGATGATTTTGAAGAGTTTGACAATACAGATGACTTTGATGAAGCGCCAGAAGTTGAAATTAATGTGGATGATTATCTAAGTGATGATGAAATCCCAGAGTATCGCTTGAGCGCAAATAATTATAGTGCAGATGATGAGGACAAACAAGTCCCTTATGCTTCTGGAACATCATTTAATCAATATCTAAAAACACAACTTAATACCGTAAGAATATCTTCTGAAGAGCGCGAGGTGGCCGAATTTATTATAGGCTCTCTAGACGAAGCAGGATACCTAAGACGTCCGCTAGCAGATCTTATGGACGACCTAGCTTTTACGCAAAACATCTACACCTCTGAAGAGGTCATAGAAAAAATGCTTTTTAAAGTGCAAGATCTTGACCCTGCAGGTGTAGGCGCACGTAATTTACAAGAATGTCTGGTGCTACAACTAGATAGAAAACCAGCTACAAAATCTGTATCGCTAGCTGTTGATATTCTTGAAAAGTCTTTTGACCATTTTAGCAAGAAGCATTACAAAAAGCTCATGGCTAAGTTCCACATAACCGAAGAGGAACTTAAAGATGCTATAAATGAGATAGAACACCTTAATCCAAGGCCAGGAGGATCATACTCCAGTAACACAAAAATAGTAGAGCACGTTGTTCCAGACTTCACCATACGCATAGTAGATGGCGAGCTAGAACTCTCACTAAATGGACGTAACGCCCCAGAACTTAAGGTCTCTCGAGATTATAGTAACATGCTTAAAGGTTACAAAGAATCTAAGGAGCGCACCAAAGCACAGAAAGATGCGGTAATGTTCATTAAGCAAAAACTTGATGCAGCCAAATGGTTTATAGAAGCCATTATACAGCGACAGCAAACGCTTTTTGTCACTATGAGTAGCATCATGCATTATCAAGAAAAATACTTCTTGACTGGAGATGAGCGCAACTTAAGACCTATGATATTGAAAGATATTGCTACAGAAATTGGGATGGATGTATCCACCGTTTCTCGGGTAGCAAATAGTAAATATGTAGACACACCTTACGGAACAAAACTTATTAAAGAGTTCTTTTCTGAGAGTATGACAAATGATCAAGGTGAAGAAGTATCTACACGTGAGATTAAAAAAATCTTAGAAATGGTTATTGAGGAAGAGGATAAGCGCAAACCTCTTACAGATGATAAACTTGCCGGCATTTTAAAAGAAAAAGGATACCCTATTGCACGTAGAACGGTAGCTAAATATCGTGAGCAACTAGATCTTCCAGTAGCGAGATTACGTAAACAGATTTAATGAAATTCCTCATACGTAGCTTTTCCTATATTTTCCACCCTCTGTTTATGCCGCTGAGTGGTGTTTTGTATTACTTCTACATTTCACCTAGATACTTTAATGAAGAGTTTATTTACTCTAAGATATTTGCAGCTGCCATAATGACTACCGTAATACCCATTTTAAGCTTCTATATGCTTAAAAACCTACAATTAGTCTCCAGCATACACCTTAAGGATGTAAGGGAACGCAAATGGCCGCTACTTATGCAGATGGTATTCATCTTTATATTAATAAGATTAATATTTGACGGTTATGAGATTCCCGCACTTTACTTTTTCTTTGTCGGAGTTTTAGGAGCTAGTTCTGGAGCATTCTTACTATCTCTTTTTAAGTTTAAAGCAAGTCTTCACATGATAGGACTCTCGGGAGTTTTATTTTTTATTATAGGACTCAGTCTTCATTATGGCTCAAACATGCTTCCCTGGATTGCAGTCGGAATTTTTGCTTGTGGTGCAACAGCTACATCGAGACTAGATGCAAAAGCCCACACACCTATTGAGCTTATTATAGGATTTATTATAGGCGCCGCTTCGCAGTTTCTAGTCTACCCCTATTGGCTATAATAGTAGTAGTAGTAGTAGTATTGTAACGCTTTCGCGAAAGCGTACTCTTATAAGAAGTAAAAAACTAATCCCAAACGAATCACCTGAAGGTTGACGCTATCGGCATCTATTTGCGCGTCGTCATTAAACAACGTACTCAAACCATAATATCCTTGGAAATTAAAAGCTCCGTACCCGAAAGAGAATGATGGTCCGTACTGGAAGTTATTTATCTCAGGTAAATCTGTACGAACAATATCAGCACTAGCATCTTGAAAAGTAGATTTGAACCTGAATAAGTAACCTAATTTTACTCCGGCATGTATACGCCAGAAACTATACTTGGTTGGCGTAGATGTACGCCATCTGTATTCAAGTGGAAACTCAAGAGTATATGTAGTAAATCTATTTACTTCTTCGTTAATCTGATCATCAAGAATTTCATAATTAGTCACCTCACCCGCAAATTCTTCACCTATAAACATGTTTTGATTATACGTATCAAGGGCAAGACCTATTCCTACACCAATTGCCTTATTGCGGCGCTTATTGATAGGAAAATCTCTAATAAATCCAACTTGCACTCCTGCACTAAGACCATTTTGACTAAAGCTTGCTGGTTTATTGCTTAATAAATTAAATGTAACACCTACATAGACTTGATCTTCTCTATATAAGGAATCAACCTCCTCCTCATACGAAATAGCTTCCTCTTGAGCCATAAGACCAATAGTGAGAAATAAAATGGTTAAAAATAGGTAGTATTTCAAGTGGAAGAATTTGTAACAAATATAAGAGAAATGACAATGAGTATTGAAAATAAAAAAACGCCTTGAGTTACCTCAAGACGTTTTTTTACTAATTTAATATAGGACTATTGCGTTACAGCATCATCCGTTTGTGTGGTAATATAAATTACCTTAAGCATGTTTGCTTGTCTAAGCTCCTGCTTTACGTCATATACCAAACCTGAATTAGTTTCCTTATCTACTTTAAAGGCAACCATTACACGGTCTTTAAGCTCATCTCTAAGCTTTTCACGCTCTTCGAGTATTGCTGGTTGTACTTCGTTTATGTTTACAAACTTGTCTCCAATTTGTATTTTCCCTTCTGTACCAAGGTTCTTATATCCCTCTCCTGGAGTACCAGCAAAGATGTATACACTTCGATCCTTTTTAAGCTTCTCAGTTTGATCTGCTGAAGGTAAAATTTGAGCTACTTTAACGTCATTTTTACGTAACACGGTAGCTACCATAAAGAAGAATAATAACATAAATACAATATCTGGTAAGGAAGCAGTATTAACCGCTGGTAATTCCTTAGCACCGCCTTTTCTAAATTTTGACATATTGTTATTGTTTTTATATTAGTTATTAGGGTCTACTTCAGAAAGCTTCTGAGGATACATGTTCTTGATAATATCAAGTTTTTTCTCAGTTGCATCTTCGTTACCCTTAAAAACACCTTCATCTATCGCTTTACTTACTTCGGTGTACTTCCACCCGTATAAACGTTGCGATTCTCTATCACGTAAGAAATTATATGCTCCTACTAGCTCATTTTGAACTGTAATAAAAGACTCGTAAGATGACTCACGAAGACTCTTTACAGTAACAATAGCCTTATCAGGATAATCCGATGAACTCGGATTACGTTCTCCCTGACAATAGTCACAATACCCTTCTTGTCCTTTTGGCACTCCCCCATTATCTAGGAAAGCAATGGCTGCTGCTTGAAGATCTTTCATCTCCATAGGCTCATTTTCAACCAAAAGCTGTTCTTCATTGTTTACAATAACAACAAAAAGGTTCTTTTCTTTTATGATAGGAGGCTCCACATTCTCAGGCTGCTCTGGCGGTAACGCTCTTACTAGACCTCTATCTTTTTCAATGGTAGTAGTTACCAAGAAGAAGATAAGTAGTAAGAATGCGATGTCTGCCATAGACCCTGCATTAATTTCTGGTGCATTTCTCCTAGCCATAATTATTTATTTACAAGTTTCTTAGCTCCAGAAATAACCATTAATACAATTGCGACAGCCGCAAGAATAAAGAATGCATTAATACCAGCGCTTACCCATTGTGAACCACTAGCAGATAGCATTTCTCCGTCTTTCATTGCAACTTCTTCTGCTCCGCTTGCAGCGAAGTAAGATATAGCAACTACTAACAAGAATGCTCCGGCACCTATTAGTGTATTCTTTGCGTTACCCGAAAATAGACCTTTGATAACAAAAATCGCTACGAGTATTACTGCGATACCTATAACTATCCATGCAAGGAGAATCATGATATCAACAAGGTTCTGTGAGTCACCACCTACGATGGCTTCATTGTTTGCCCATACCATACCAGCAACAACAAGTGCTACGATACCTACGATACCAACAATGAGTTTTAAAATTTTATGTAATCCCATAATATGTATGAATTTTTAAGATTACTATATATTACTTCTTGTAACGTACAAGCATGTCCATCAATGTGATTGATGCATCTTCCATATCGTTTACGATACTGTCAATTTTTGCAATAATATAGTTATAGAATATTTGAAGAATAATAGCCACAATCAGTCCAAATACTGTTGTAAGAAGTGCTACTTTAATACCTCCTGCTACAAGAGCTGGATTCATATCACCCGCTGCTTCAATTCTATCAAAGGCTTGAATCATACCGATTACCGTACCCATGAAACCAAGCATTGGTGCAAGTGCGATAAATAATGAAATCCAAGATACGTTCTTTTCAAGTTGTCCCATTTGAACACCACCATAAGCTACAACAGCTTTCTCAGCAGCTTCTACTCCTTCATCTACACGGTCAAGACCTTGGTAGTAGATAGAAGCAACAGGCCCCTTAGTGTTACGACATACTTCTTTTGCAGCTTCAACACCACCACTATTTAATGCATCTTCAACATCTTGAGCTAACTTCTTAGTGTTAGTAGATGCTAGGTTAAGATATATAATACGCTCAATAGCAATTGCAAGTCCTAAAATAAGACATAAAAGTACAATCCCCATGAATCCAGGACCTCCTTCAATGAATCGTTTTTTCAAATCTTGCGTAAAAGAAAGCTCTTCTGCTACGGCTTCCTCTTGAAAAGATGCACCAGAATCTACATTCGCAACGATTTGTTGGATTTGTACTGGAAGGGTTGTTTGTGCGTTACTGGCGTTTGCTGTGAATGTGCTTAACACTACTACAGCGGCAATTGCCATGATAGAGAATAATTTTTTCATTGCTCTTGATCTTAAAGTTTAAATTAGTAAAGGGTTAAATATAGTAATTAATTAGATTAACTGTAACAAATATAGAAAAGCATCGTCTTATTTTAATTACAATTATTTTAGTATGTAATCTCTAAAGTAGCGTGCTTTCGCTAAAATTCGCATGAAATACTTCTAATTCTATCACAAAATAATTACTTCACGTTATTGTGAAATCTTTTGAGATAGCAAGTATATGAAAGTATGCTGTAATTTCTTAGTACCTTGATACTTTTTTAATAGAAACACCTCATTATTGTGAAAAAATAAATAGTCTGTTCTATATCTTGAGTTTTTTACTTAGAAAAACACCTGTAAAATTGGAAAATACTAGTTCTTAACAAAGCATAAAAAAAGCTCTCAATTTTATTTGAGAGCTTTTCTTTATAATAACTAATAGTATGTTTTTGAATACTTACATTTTCTCTATAATAAACTCTGACCTTCTATTAATTTGATGCTGCACTTCATCACATTGCACTCCATTAAAACAATCATTAAGCAATTGCGTTTCTCCAAAGCCTTGAGCAGACAATATTCTCTCCTTTGCTATTCCTTGTCTTATTAAGTAATTTTTGGTTGATATAGCCCTTCTTTGCGAGAGCTCCATATTATAATTATCATCTGCGCGGGCATCCGTATGAGATTCTATTCTAATCTCTATAGATGGTTGTTGAGACATCAGTGTTACAATCTTATTGAGCTCCATAGCAGCGTCTGGACGTATGTAGTCCTTATTGAGATCAAAGAATATAATTCCAACCTTAATTTTAAGTAGACCTCCATCTTCCACAATAAGTTCACTTAGCGTTTCAAGATCTAAGGGAACTACAGTTTCTGATGAGATACTAGAAGTAACAATATTTTTTGAATTAGGAGTGTACCCTAATTTATTCACTTTTATATCATATTGCTCTGCACAGTCAAGGTCAAAATTAAAAACATAATCTCCATTCCTTTTACTTACGGTTTCAGAAAGCTTAACTCCATTCTCCCCATATAAAGAAACTGTAGCATCCGCTATACGCTCTTGCGTACGTGCGTTAATCACATACCCTTTAACAAGTTGTTTACAATCGTTTAAAACATCTTCAGGAGCAATACGCTGTATTGCATAAATATCATCATCGCCTACTCCTCCTTCTCTGTTTGAACATACAAAACCTTGCTCTCCTTCTTCGTTAATAATGAAACCAAAATCATCCAACTTACTGTTAAGTGGCTTACCTAGGTTACGAGGGTCCGAGAATAAATCATTATCCATATTACTTTCAAAAACATCTAATCCACCAACACCTAAATGTCCATCCGAAGCAAAGTACATCACTCCCTTTGCAATAAAAGGAAACATTTCTCTTCCTGATGTATTCACTTTTGGTCCTAGATTTCGAGGTGTAGAATATGTATTATCACCCAATATATCTACTACAAATACATCTGTAGCACCTATTGTTCCTGGCATATCTGACACAAAATAAAGTTTACTACCATCTTTACTAAGCGTAGGATGACCCGTAGAGTAATCCTTACTATTAAATGGCAGTTCACGCACATCGCTCCAGTCGTCCTTTCTATCTAGACTGTCATTCCTAACCGCAGTGTATAATTTAAGATGGCTAATTCCATCCTCTCCTCTTTTTAAATCTCCATCATAGTTATTTCTAGTAAAGTAAATACGATTACCATCATTAGTAAAAGCAATTGTAGCCTCGTGATATTTTGTATTTATAACCTTAGAAAATATTTTCTCTCTTTTTACTTCATTCTCGGCAGCGTTTATTTGTCCTATATAAAAATCTAAAAATGGCTGATCGTTCCAATGATACCTTCTTTTGATATAATAAGACGTATCCACAGCAGATGAGTACACAAGTTTATTTCCATAATATGCAGGTCCAAAATCTGAATATGCTGTATTTATTGACAAGTTTTTAAGCTCAAATTGCGCGGGAATCGCTAGCACATCTGCCAGAGTACGTTCTTTCTGAGCATAATCATCAATACGTTTATCATTTTTAGTTGACGCTTTCGCGAAAGCTTTCATCCATTTTTTTGCCGCTTTATAATCTCCAATACCTTGAAGTGAGTGTGCAAATCGAAATAAATACTCAGCATCGACTTCATCTCTATATTGACTCACAAGCAAATCATACCACTTATAAGCCTCCTCCATATTAGTATTGAAGTAATATGAATCTCCAGCCTTCTGCAGAAGAACCATAGAATTATCTCCTCTGTCTATCGCTTTCTCATAAACAGCTGCCGCTTCAACATAGCGCATTTGTTCAAATAGCTTGTCTGCGTTTTTATATGTTTTCTGTGCAAAGAGAGAGACAGAAAAAAGTAGCAGAAGTATCGTAATATTCTTTGTCATTATTTATAATTTAAAAGAAACGAGGTGATTTAATTTTCTTCGTTTTTGAGATAAGATCAAATCTCATTGTAATCTCATGGCTTCCAGTATTAAATCGCTGTAGTTCTGTAGTAGTATAATCATAAGAATACCCTACCAGTAGCTGTGGTGTTATCTGGAATCCAGCAAGACCACTTACAGAATCATCCCATCTATAAGAAAGCCCTAATCTTAGCTTTTCATAAAACATAAAATTTGCAGATAAATCCACAATAAGCGGAGCTCCCGTGACACTCTTTACTAGGAAAGCTGGTTTAAATTTTGTCGTACTACTAAGATCTGTGACAATACCCCCTATAATAAACAAGTGAAGTCTTTCGGCAGCTACAGTTTGCTGTATATCATCATAAGTTTGATCTGTAAATAAATTTGGGATTGAAAACCCAAGATAGTTACGATCATTATGCCAGTAGACACCCGCTCCTAGAGTAGGTAAAAATTCGCTTACATTATTTTGAAAAAGGACATCTTGACTTTGAGCATTACCCTTAGAAAAATCAATATCTAAGAAACGCCCACCTCCTTTTAATCCAAATGAAAGCTTACGAGTGTCTGAAGTCATTATCGTATATGAAAAATTGAGATCTAGATACGTTTCTTTAGACGGACCAAGCTCATCATTTGCTATTGCCAAACCAAGACCAACATGTTCGCCAATTGGAGTGTCTAAGGAAAAAGTTTGTGTTCTAGGAGCTCCATCAAGACCAACCCACTGCGATCTCAACACCCCAATCGCAGAAGCGTGACCTCTAGATCCAGCATATGCTGGATTTACACTCAATGTATTGTACATATATTGTGTAAACTGGGGATCTTGCTGCGCAAATAGCGTTTGGAAGGATAGACCTACTAAACCTACTATTAATACTCTAAGCTTTACATTCATACTTTTTATTTTTAGTGCTTATACACCTTAAATTATCTGTTTATATATAACCATCCTGCACGACCTGAACTTCCATCATTAAGGTCTAGAAGATAATAATATGTTCCTACTGGCAGTTTCTCCCCTCTTTCAACGGTTGCTCGACCGTTTGAAGTACCGTCAAAGTTATTCTGATAGTTTGCTTCTTCAAAAACGATATTACCCCATCTGTTATAAATGCGAAGAACATTGTTAGGATAATTTTGTAATCCTTGAATAACGAAGGTTTCATTCACACCATCGCCATTTGGAGAAATTTCATTAAATATTTCCAAATCTTGTTCTACATCTAGTACTGTAATAGTAGGATCATCTGGTTCACCATCATTATTCTCATCATTATCTGTAGGGTTTGTAGGATCATCCGAAACATCTGTTACAATGGCTCCATTTGCAGTTCTTGCAGTTACAGTAGCTGTGTTTAATACACTTCCGTTGGCCACATCCTCATTAGTAAGAACGTAACTAGCGCTGAATGTAGAACTGTCAGTCTCCCCTATTGCGAGATCAATTGGACCTCCATCTATCTCTACTAAGCTATCGTCGACACTTACGTCAAACAATGGTGTGTTACCAGTATTTGTCACAGTAAACATGTAATCAATACGGTCACCTTGATCTACTATATTATTGAGGTTGGTATCAATATATTCTCCCATTTTCTGTAAAGAAATATTAGCTACTTCAAACATTGTTACCGTAGGGTCATCTCCCGCTCCAGTATCGTCTGCAGGATTAGCACTATCCGACACATCCGTAAGCGGCTGCCCCATCGCATCTATCGCACTTGCTTCTGCCGAGTTTATAATCATTCCAACCATGATATCATCTAGTGTAAGGACATATTCAGCTACTGCAATTCCACTTTCTCCAGGCTGCAATGTACTAGGCACAATAGGTAGGTTACTTACTCCGATTGTACTATCGTTTATTTCAACATTAGTGACTGTTACATTCCCAGTATTAGTAACTGTAAACGTATATAAGATTTCATCTCCCACATCTACGGTGTTACTATTGTTCGTGTCTTGTAGCTGGGCTGCTTTTACTAAAGCAATACCTCCCATATCATCTATATCAAATACAACTGTATCTGCAGAGGTAACATCGTTATCAAATGGATCATTACCAATAGCCGTGGCTGTATTAGTAACACTTCCTGTATCAATATCCGCCTGTGTTAAGTTATAAGTAGCAGTTACATTACCTGTATCAGAAGGTGTGAGTACATCAATCACTCCAACAATACCACCTAATAATGGATCATTTACAACAACATCTGTAATAGTAACGTTTCCATTATTAACCACAACAAAGTTATATTGTAATTGATCACCCAAGTCTATAGAGCCATTACCATTTGTGTCTAAATAAACGAACGTTTTAGTTATAACAATCACTGGATTTTGCTGCAAGAACACTTCCGTATCGTTATCAGGATCTCCATCTCCATCAGAATCTACTAGAACATCATTAGAAGGATCACCATCTCCATCAGAATCAACTCCACTTGTTGCAAAATCTCTATCGTGAGAAACATCTCTTACTTCATCACAATCTGTTCCCACAGGGTCTGCAACAATAAATGCAGTATTGAGCACATAACCTGTATCAATATCATCTTGCGTGATAGTATAGGTCTGTGTGGTTGTTAGAGATTGTCCAACTAATATCTCTTCAAATTCACCAACGAAACCACCTAGCAGCGCATCAAATATCTCCGCATTTAAAAGTGTGATATTCCCTGTGTTTACCGCTGTAAATTGGAACGTTATAATATCACCCGGGACTGGGTTTGTAACGTCACCACTAAATGCAATATCTTCTTTAAAGAGAGATATATTAGGCATACATCCGAAATCAACAATTGTTGGGTCATCTGGATTACCATCACCATTTGGATCTACATTAGAAGCGTCATTTGGATCATCCGAAACATCTGAGATAGGCTCACCGTTAGGAGCGCTTCCAGCAACAGTTGCTGTATTCACAACCATTCCAGCATCTACATCATCCTGAGTAAGTGCATAGGTCGCTGTGTAAATCCACTCTTCATCTACATCAAGAATAGCCGTATTGCTTACATCTCCAGAATCTGGACCTGCAATAACCCCTCCTAATAATTGGTCTGTAAGAATTGGATTTGCAATAGTAGTTGTTCCCGTATTTGTTAGTGTGAATGTATAGGTAATTAGATCGCCTGCTTGCAATCCGTCACCTCCATCGTCTAGCACACCAATCTTATTGAGATTCATACTTGCATCTTGAGGTATGAATGTATTAGTAGGGTCATTGTCATTACCAGTATTATCTCCATCGTTACCAGAGTCAGACTCGTCAGAAACTGTGGCTCCATTTGGAGCAGTTCCATTAACTTCTGCTTGATTTGTAACCACACCTGCATCAATATCAGTTTGGGTTAATAAGTAACTAGCTGTGAACAAAAGGGTATCACCTGGATTTGCATCAGGAGCATCTGTATCGCCATCAATATCACTACCACCACCTGTGTAAACAGGGACTGGAGTAACACCTGTTCCCGAAAAGGCCGTTTCAACCAGTACTATATCAAATACCGCCACATTTCCAGTATTTTCTACCGTGTATGTATAAGTAATTGTATTTGAAGCAATGTCTATACTTGAACTCTTAACAAGAGTAAGCTCTGAAGAAGATGGTAGCGGAGTTACCGTATCATCATCACCAGCTCCAGAATCATCTGCTGGGT
>TARA_R110002012_G_scaffold106246_1_pt1 | contig 48470 bp, 36 predicted proteins | sample TARA_R110002012 | Tara Oceans TARA_R110002012 (sample SAMEA4396515) | marine metagenome | biome: Westerlies Biome; feature: [DCM] deep chlorophyll maximum layer (ENVO:01000326); material: water (ENVO:00002006), including particulate matter (ENVO:01000060) such as... | depth 40 m
CATTACCTGTATCAACATTAATGTTTAAGTTATCAGCATGAGTACCTGCATTACCACCAATAGAAAGATGCCCTGCACTTCCTCCACTTGCATTAAAGTAAGCAGTTGTATCATTATCTTGAAGAGTAAATGTTGCTAAATCATCCGTAGATTTAAAACGAACTATATCATTATCTGCACTTTCAACATGAAGTACAGTAGCAGGACTTGCAGTTCCTATTCCAACTTTACCATCATCTTGAATCCTCATCTTTTCTGAGTCGGAAGTTCGGAAATTAATTGCTCCACCTGTACCAGTATCGTCACTATCTGCACGAATACTGAGATTCCCATTATTATTCATAATGCGACCCATGGGGCTATTAGTAGCATCACTATCTACTAATTGTAGTTGAGGTAAAGCACCTGTTATTATTGCTATACCTGCACCATCATAAGTAAAAGTTGATTCACCTGTCATTGCATCTGCACCTGTTGCAGTTAAGATTCTATTATTTGCACCATTAGCCATAAAGTCAGATACATCTACACTAAATGTTTTACCTGATAAATCAAGACCTGTTCCCACCGCTAAATGTTGAGTTACATTTGATTCTGCAATTCTTGCATCTGCAAATGTACCGGAAGTAATTTTACTTGTTGCTAAATTAGGAATATGAGATGCAGATAGATTAGCAGTAATATCTCCTGCCGCAGATAATGCTACTCCTGCTGATGCGGATACTGCTACTGTTCCACTAGCATTAGGTAAAGTAATTGTTCTATCGGCAGTTGGGTCTGTAATAGTTAATGTAGTTTCTTCAGTATCGGGAGTTGCACCTTCAAACACTATTGCATTAGCCGCTTCCATTGTAACTGTATTTACTTGCGTAGTAGTTCCTGCAACACTTAAATTAGGAACAAGTAAAGTTCCTGTACTTGGATTATATCTTAATGCTCCTGTATCATCTAATAATCCATTAGACTCATTATGGAATACTACTGGGAAGTTTGTATTTGCAGTACTATCAGAAACAGTAACAGTAGTTGCAGTTGTTTGAGCATCAACATATGCTTTTATTGATTGTTGTGTGGCAAGATGGGAAGCAGAATCAGAGGAAAGGTCATCTTCATCTAATACTGGAACTACTAAATCTACTGTATCGTCACCTGTTTGATAAGTAGCAGTAATGAATGTTTCAGTATTTCCTGTAAACATACCTCCTGCAAAGTCACGAACTTGTGCTTGTGATAATTGAGTATTAGTATTAGTATCAGTAGAAGCAATAGTAATATTATTTGCATCTGTATGTGTTAATGTAACATTAGAACCTGCTACAAATTTAATATCTTGTGTTCCACTACTTGCACCACTCTTAGTTAAACGCAATATAATGTCATCAGAAGAATCAACAAACGAGGATGCAAATACATTTTGTGTATTAGTATCAGTAACAGAATTAGTAATTGTTACTGCACCATTAGTTTCAGCAATAGTAATTCCTGTTCCGGCAGTAAATGCTAATGTTTCAGTAGAATCTAATGTATTTCCACCTGCCGTTATAGTTCTAAATGTATTATCATTAGCGGTCATGTCATCTACGACAAGATTAATTTTACCTGCCCCAACTCCACCATCAACATAGGATGCACTAATTCTAGTTTCAGTATTAGAAGCAAACATATCTCCTACAATATCTTGAACTTGTTCTGTTGTCAATTGTGTGTTAGTAGTAGAAATACTACCTCCTAAAGAAACAGAACTTCCATCAATAGTAATAGCACTATTACTCAAAGAACTATTACCAATATTACTCAAAGTATTGTTGCTTGCATTGATTGTTTTATTTGTTAGTGATTGAGTTTCTGCTAATTGAACAATATTACTATTTGTTATGGATGCAATCTTTGTGGCAGTAGCCGCATTACCTGTTGTATCTTGATTTAATGTAGCAACTCTAGCCGCCGCAATAGTTCCACTTGTTACTTGACTACCATTAAGAGCAGTTAATAGAGAACCATCTCCTTCAAAAGAACCTGCTTTAAATCTCTCAGCACCAATAGTCCATTCATCTTCACTTTCATCCCAAAATAATGTTTTATTAGTAGAACTTCCTCTTTCTATTTCTATACCTGCATCTTGTGATGGTGTTCCCGTTTCATCTGAATTAAGAGTAATTATACTATCTCCTATGTTTACAGTATTTGAGTTTACAGTAGTTGTAGCACCACTTATAATTAAATCTCCTGAAACTGTTAAGTCATGATTAACTGTAATAGTTCCTGAATCAGCAGTTCCTAAACTGTATGATGCTACATCATTCAATAATGCAGTAATCTCACTAGCAGTTTGGTCAGCCGTTGCAGATGATTCAATACTATCTAACTTAGTTTTATCTCCGTTAGCAAACGCACCTTCTGATGGTTTTACCTGTAATGTAGATATCGTTACTCCCTTAACTCCTGCGAGGTCAGTAAGTTCTGAATCCATTAATGCCCCTGCTGAAGTTACATTCGCAGTATCAGTTACATCAGCACTTGCTTCTATTCCTGATAATTTAGATACGTTTGCCGCTAATTGGTCAAACTGTGTATCAGTCATCAAACCGTGAGCAGAAGTTGTAGCATCAGGAATAGTTGCAGTAGTAGTGCCTCCATCATTTGCATATGTTAACGTTAGTAGTCCTTCTGTAAATGCTATACCTTCAACCGCAGATAAAGCGGATAACACTAATTGTCCTTGAGCCCCTACACTAGTATTTATGGAATTTCCACCTTCTATTGCTACAGTAGTAACACCACCACCATTTGCTCCTGTTAATTTCAAAACTGCATCAGTGCCGGAATTAGTAGTTGCCGCACTTAATGTATAACCAAGAACATTAGTACTATCTAATTTAGAATTTAATTGAGTTTGTATATTACTAGTTATATTAGCAAGATGATTTATTTGTGTAGCACCTACTAAAACACCATCTAGTTTATTTATTTCGCTTGCACTTGCAGTTATACTTAAATCACCTAGTTCTGTAATTGTATTTCCTAAAGCAGTAGTTAATCCTGTAATCTTACTTTGTGCAATAGAACCTGCTAAGTGGTCGTTAGTTACTGCTCCTGTAGTGAGTGAGAAATTATTAGCATTATTAGCAATACCATCTAACTTATTACTTCTAGTAGTTGTGAAATTAACTTGAGTTAAACCTCCATCACCGACAGAATATTCTGTATTAATGTAATTACCTGCATGTATATTCGTTGAACCTTGGTCTGATGTCCAATCTATAATTTGATTTCCTGAAGGAATTGTAGGTTTGTTTTCTATGAAAGAATCTGCGGAAGAAGATGTTTCATTCCAATTTGATTTTACATTAACTTCTGCACCACTTGCAATACCACTTAATTTACTTCTTTCATCTGAACTAATAACTGTACCACTACCTAAGTTTGTTAGTCCACTTATCTTAGCAACTGTAACTGCATTATCGGCAATTCGTGCGGTAGGTAATGTACCACTTGTGATTTTAGATGCGGAATGGTCAGGAACATCACCTGCTACTAATTTAGAAAATATAGTTGTTAAATTTACTTTATGTAACTCATCCGTACTCGGAGTAGCATCATCAAACATAAAGTAATCAGCATCTCTATCTATACCTGTTTCTTCATCAAGAGAATCAATATCTACTTTTATTGTACTTCCTGTTTTATTTAATCCATCTGATACACTAATTGTATCTTGTTTAGCGTTCAATGAAGTAGATAATCCATTTATCTTAGACTGTGCTATTGCCGCATTATCTGCAATAGCCGCATTAACAACAACTCCATCAGCAATCTTTGCGGCAGTAACGGCATCGTCATTAATTTTTGCAGTTGTAATCGCACTATTAGCAATATAAGCAGTAGCGATTGCAGTACCTTGCCATGTTCCCGTTCCTATAGTTCCTACAGTTGCAATATTACTTGTACCTGTAAAACTAGAAATAGCAGTATTTTCAACATTACCTAATCCTAAATCTCCCTTAGTTAATGTTCTCTTAGTCATTGCAGTTATATGACCTGTAGAATTAGTTTCCAATGTATCAAGAATTTCTGCTCCACTTGTATCTAAATTGGAAACTACACTTGTTGGGTGAGAGAATGGTGTTATTTCACTACTAATTGGTAGATTGTAAAAAGTAGAACCATCATTTGTAAAAGTCCAACGATTTGTAGTTTCATTCCACTTAAGTAAAACATTAGTATCATCTCCTCTCTCTACTTCTAAACCTGCATCAGCAGAAGCAGAACCCGTAGCGTCACTATTTAGTGTTAATATATTATCAGCAAGATTGATTGTTCCTGTATTAATTGTAGTAGTTGTTCCTGCTATAGTTAAGTTTCCTGAAATAACTACGGTATCATTAGAGTCGCCTAATGTTAGTGTTCCTAAACTATTACTTAATGCCAATTTAACATTGTTTATATCTGTAACATCTGCTGATGCTTCTATACCTGATAACTTTGTTCTTTCGGCAGAACTTACTACAACACCACTACCTAAGTCAGACAATCCATTAATCTTACCAACTGCAATAGTATTGTCTGCTATCATATCATTAACAATTTGAACTTCTCCAATAAGTCCTGTTGAAGTAGAACCCAATACTCTATCAGCAGTTGCTAAGTTTTGCATTTTCTCATAAGTAATAGCATCATCTACAACACTTGCAGTAACTACTGCATTACTTGCAAGTTTATCAGCAGTTACCGCATCATTTGCTAATTTTGCTTCTGTAACATTTGCATCTGTAATTTTAGCAGTAGTAACTGCGGTATCTGCTAAGGTTGTAGTACTAATCGCACCCGAAGAAATTTTAACAGAAGTAATTGCATTATTTTGAATATTGGCAGTATCTATTGCGTCAGATGCTAAGTTCGCACCATCAGTTGTTGCTAAAGTTCCACTTGCAGGTAAAGTAATTGTTCCTGAACCACCTTTAGTTAATGTTCCATCTTTATTTATTCGTAGTGTTTCAGAATTGCTATCAAATACACTTAACTCTCTTTCCTCTTGTGCATATCCTAAAAATTGCACTGGTCTATTTGTTGCATCATTAGCAGAACCCGTAGTAATTTTAACAACTGCAATTGGTATATCTCCTGCCGCTAATGAAGATACAGAAATTAAAGATGTGTTATCTGCTACACCCTTTGCTCCATCTCTAACAGCAAATGCTCCACTAGAATTAATTACAATTACACTATAATGGTCACAATTTGAACTAACTCCTGTGCTTGGTGTAACTGCTCCTTGTGCTAATGAAAGTAATCTATCATTTCTAAGATATGTTCCTGCCGTCATTGTATATGTAGTATGACTTCCACCATCGGATTGTGTTATATTAAATCCGCTAATTGCTCTATTTCCTCCGGTTGCAATATTTAATGCATTAATAATACCGGAATGAATGTTATCTGTACCATCAACAAGTCTTGTTGAAGGACTAGTACCAAGTGTACTAATAAATCCTGCATTATCAACCATTAATTCACCTCCAATTTAATTTTAAAAGTTATAGTGTCTCCCGAAGGTACTACTCCCGTGTTTGAAAAAGAGGTGCGGCTTAGTAATGTATCGTTATCTTTATGAAATATACCTAATTCTGATATACCCTGTGTACCTAAATTTGCTCCTGTTATATCTATAGACCAATTTAATGAATTTGCTACAATATTGGGTGTCTGCCCAGTTTTAGTAAATACAACAGAATCTAAATCTGTCTGTGATGAAGCAGTATCATCTCCACCATTACCAACCTTAATCGTGGTATAATTGGTTTTAATATAATTCGTAGCAATATCTTTTTTTCCATCATTTACTATTGTCATACTATTTACCTCTATCTCGTTCTACCTTTCCATCCATAATATTCTGCACTATCATAATCATCTCTTACTTGTGTACTAGTTTCTATTCCTACTGTTTCTGTAAATCCAATTGTATCGTCAAATCCTAAATTTGAAGAACCTTCAGTACTAGATATAGTGTATGCGAAAGAGACTTCATTTATATTTATATCATCAAAAATACTTTTACCACTAATAGTTGTTTTTTTGTTTTTACTAAACGTAGTTGCATCTGCAATAGATTTTTCAATACTGATTTCTGATAATCTTTCGGCAATGTTCTTATCAAAAGTTCCCACTGTTACTACTAATACTCCTGCTAATACATTTTCTATTTCAAAAACCATATAATCTCCAACAGGTATACCATGATTTCTAAAATTAAGATGAACTATATCTCCGGCTTCTATTAACTCTAATCCTTTTTTCTGTAGTGTAAGTTTAATTTTATAAGATTCAGAATTATGTACTTCTAATACTCTAACTGCTTTTACTTCTGCATCTGCTTGAGTTTTAATATTTGGGTCAATGATTGTTATTTCTTTTGATTCACCTCTATTTATTTGGTCAAGAGTAAAAGAGACATTATCACCTACAACTGTAACCTTATTGGCTTTGTCAAACATACTTACATTATTTTCCACAGAAAGTAATCTATCTGTTTGTAAGTAACTCATAAAATACTTTCTTAGTTTTTTAGTATCTTCAAAATTATTTGTATGTACTTTACCATTTTTTATACTATATTGTATTCCTCTTTTAGACGCTAAAGAATTTAATGTCGTTAGTAAATTTACATTTTCTAACTTAATATTTGTTGTAAAAGTTGTTCTCTCAACCTTAACTAATTCATCACCTTGTAAAGGAACATAAAACATACCCAATACATCTGAAGCAGAAGATGTAAATGTTATCATATTGTCTACACTACTACCATATCCTTGACCAATACTGCCTACAGTGCCAACTAACTTACCATTTTGTGTATATAAAATATCACCAACTGATACATTTTCTATAGCAGAATAGCAATTTATTTTATTTATATGCACACCTAAAGCCCCATTAGAACCTTGGTCTTTAACAATATTATTTGTTTCTTGTATATATGTGCTAGTATGGTCAAATTCTAACCCCGCTTCTTCTACTATATTTTGTATTTCTGTATCTATATTAGAACCAACATCAAAGGTAGTTCCTATGTGGCAAATTTTTACATCTTTTATTTTACCTTTAGTTCCCAATGTTACATCAAAGGTTTCTGATACAGATACTACACCGTTTCCATTTAATATTCCTCCAATAGACCAAACTAATCCCGATTCAGTTACGTCCAATAAACTCTTTCTTGTTGTAGAAACTGATATTGGAACAGTAGTAGAATGTTCTCCATCTGTAACATGAGCATTAATTATTTCTCCATCGGTAAAACCACTATTTACTACTGAATTTGTTCTACTTTCTATAAATGTATTCGCAGTATCTATATTTAATAATAAAAACATATTATAAATGGATTCTTGGTATTCTAAATTTGTATTTGCTTTACCTAATGAGGTAAAATTAACCGCAGTATTATCATGTTGCATTACGTTAAATGCTATTTCTCCCGTAGTATCTTCAAATGTAGTTTCAGAGATTTTCATTAATCTATATTTTGTACCATTATTACTCACATCAATAGCAGTATCAAAAACAAGCGTGTGCTGTTCTATAGCACTAGTGGTAGGAGCAACTGAAACAGTATGAGAAGTAATTTTACTAATGAACTTAGGATGTCCAAAGTCTTTTTGCGTTCTAATAGTATTACCACTGGTTAATTTTTCAGATACAATATAATATCCTGTCAAATTTGGAGCAAAACTTAACCAAGTATGGAGACTATTAGCCTTATGAGTAAATGCTACAGTTTTGTTACTATTACTAAACACTAATACTCCACCTACCGCAGTTAAATCAAACATTGGTTTTACTATCATTTGTGCTGAAGCAACTGTTCCATTGGCATGAGTATTAGCAACATGTGTAGCACTACCCGAAGTTGTTGGTGGATTTAATTTATCATCTAAAAAGTTAGCAGGTACTCTTGTGCCTCCCATAGATAAAAATTTACTACTAGGATATGCTTGAAGTGTAGAATTTATAGTTAATTGGTCAAGTGTATCACCATTTGCATCCCCTGCATCTAAATAATCATCGTAATTAGAAGTAGTGTCTAGTTCTAATGGGCCTGAAACAACAGTGTTTACATCATAAGAAACTTTGTTAGCACTAGTGGCATCTATTAAATCTTTAAACACTCCGATACAATTATTATATGGGTGAGCCGTAGCAGTATCAGCATTATCACTTGTGATTCCTAAACCAAATTTATCAGCAATTGTAGTTTCTGATGCGACATTCTTTTTTCTTTGGGATAAAGCATTCATTACTCTTGAGGTATGTAACCAATTAAGTTCTTGACCGAACCAATTATCTGTATGAATAAATGGACTAAAATCTCTTTGTAAATTAGTGCTTGCTCCTGATGCATCTTCTGTTATAATTGGTAAAATAATATTTGGTGCATCAAAGGCATCACTACTACTTGTTAATTTACCTAATTTAAAATTATCTAATTTAGTGTCGTAAGAAGAAATAAATACATTAGTGAATCTTATATCTTGACTTCTTGTTTTTCTAGCAGTAATAATTGCCGCCGCAGTACTATATGCACCGTTACTTAAATTATCTATCATATGGTCGGTGGTCGTATGTAATGGAAACCCTTTTGTTCCTAAATGTTTAATATCTGCAAAAGCAGAACCCGAAGCATATCCTGAAAATTTCAATAAACTATCGGCAGTAAGGGCTGATTGTCCTCGATTACTAGTATTTCCCCCATAATCACTTGCAACATCCCAATCATTGTGATTTCTTACTGCGATAATTCCATTTGGTAAATTAGTATCAGTTCCATCTTGAGTATTAGAACCTATATAATCTACAGAAGCAAAGACATCAGAAATTGCTTCACCAATAGCCGCACCATGTGACGTAATGTGTACGTCTGAACCCGTACCAAGTGTAATGGAAAGTGCATCAGTTAATAGTGTAGGTTTTGCTATCATAACATAATCAAAATAATTAACGGTTGGAATTTCTTCTACATGTTTTAATGATTCATAATCTACAGGATTAAAATGCCAATCAAATGTTGCTTCTACTAATCTAATAACTCCATATCTTCTCATATCTGATGGTTTTTGAGTAGCATTAGTTATCACATTAGATTCAAAATTATTTTCGCCGGAAATAGTTTGATTACTTACTCCATCATAATTCTGATGTAGGGTTGTTGTTGCCGCATCTCTAGAAGGGTCTTCTAATAATATACCATAATTATCATATGAATAATCACTATGAACAGAGTTTCCCATATGATTCCAACGCAATTTAGAATTAGGATATATATCTCCGGTAGCCATAAGTTCAAAGGGTAAAGTTCTAGGGTCTATTTGTTTAAAGTCTTTGTAATGTATATCAGCCTCAAGCCATACACCATCAGAAGAACCCGCTAGTTTTGCATAAGATTGTATTAACTTACTTTGTGGTTGTCCATAAAAATTTTGCAGATAAGTCCAATTGTTTATTGTATTACTACCGCTTATTGGTAAATTAGTGGAAGTAGTAGTAGGAACAAAAGTAGTACCATCTAATCTTACACCATAACCAACTGCATAGCCTTGTATCTTTTGTGGTCTTTTACCTTCATAATATATAGTATCTGAAGTTCTTGTAAGAGTTCCTGCCGGAAATCTTTGAGCATCCCAATATCTAATACTTTCCTTGGGTGTATAAATATTAGAATTAGTGTCATTTAAAGTATGTATTACTCCTCCGGTGTTAATATTATTATTTAATAAATAAAGATTACAATTTCCTCTAGTGTCAGAAGTATTAACTTCAACTCTACCCAACACCATAGGAAATCTAGGAGCAATTGTTAATATTGTATTACTTTCATCTTTTTCTTGTACTATGACTACATCAAAACTTTCAGAATTAACTGTAGTAATATCATTTTGATTTACAGAAACACCGTTTTCATTACCAATAAGAATTGCAAAATCACTATCACCTGTACTGACAGATTTTGGCCCATTAATATCATATCCTAAAGTGTTATCTGTATCAAACGAACCCGTATTAGAAGTATTAAATAATTGAGAACTTGTAAAACCATTAGCATTACTGTAGTCTATATCTAACCCTTTGTCAAAAGTTAATCCTTTTTCTATCAAATTTGCACCATTTAAGGTAGTATCAGTATTCAGAATATTACTACCAAACATTTTAACACCACTAATGTAATTAAAATAAGTATCACTAAATGGCCCGTAATATTTGATGCTAGTAATGTCAGAAGAAACTAAAGTAGTAGGATGACTTAATGTTATAGTTACAGTTGTACTACTTATACTAGCAGAAGAAACCTCACCAATAAATACTCCACTTTGATTTGCTATAATTCCATATTTTGCAATATGGGCTAGTGTACCATCTAATGTTCCGTTTGCTACACCTGTAACAGTAACTACCAATGAATCTGTACTTACACTACCCCCACTTCCATGAGAAGTTAGATTTAGTATAGGAGGAAGATTAGAATAATTCATGTCACTAGTAGATTTTAAATTAGTAGTTATTGTCTTATTTAATAGTTTAGATGTATCATCTCTTCCTACAATCTCATACGTCATTCTTCCTTCTGATTGTTTACTAGTTATGTTTTCTATTGTTCCTGTAAATACATCATCAGTAATTGCATATCCTCCCGAATAATAGTACAATCTACTGATGTTTGTATTCTGATAAAATTTTCTTGATGCATCTAATATTTTTGCATATCTATTATTTTTATCTGCAAATTCTATTTCATTTACATGAGTTGGAAAATTATTACTTACTATTCTAGTTTGATACATTCTAGTAGCAGTTTTATCTATTGAATGAGTATTAATACTAACAATGTTAGACCTAAGATGGTCTACTTCAGTATCCGCTTCAAAGTTAAAATTAACATATGAAGTATTACTTATAGGAGGAACTTGCAAAGATTTTTTATCTACTGTTTGTACTGTACTAGTTACCGTCCAAGTTGGTGATGTAGTCAATCTTTTAGCCTTAATAGTAAATGTTTGTGTCGTATCTGATGCTTTAGCATTTAAAGTATTAATAACATAATAGTAATTGTCTATCAATACCCAATCATTAGTTGCTAAATATGACGATAAGTCTAACTTAGAAGTTAAATTACTAACAGTAAACACCGTACTAGATGTATTACTTACTTCAATTTCTGTAGTTTCTGTAAAATAATCTTCTATTTTTTTCCATGTTGTAAATGTATCGTTGTAAATAGCATTTCTCATTTTAAACACATTATTTTCTAAATATTTAATATGAGCCATACCTGAATTATCTGACATAGTTATTCTAGCCATTTCACTTAATTGACTTCTAGGTTTATTTAGTAGTGCTGAATCAACTAAAGGAACAACATCATTTTGATATTGAGATTTCTCAAAGGATAGATATTTTTGTGGGCCTGTTAATAATCCATTTTCAGAATTAGTTACAATCGCAGTTAAATCCCCTGTATGTCTTTTAGCATTAGGAAAAGCCGTATGCCATCTTATAGGATTAAATGCATCTCCTGAATCTGTAATATCTGTATTTTCATTTGTATCTACTAATGTTGCAGTTAAACTAATCTTACCCAAATTAGATATTGTATTACCAAATTTACTTTCAGTTTTAAATACAATATTCTGATGTGTTTTACCGATTTTATATGTTGTGTTACTACTAATAGTACTTACCGCAACTCTAGCATAATCTATGTATACCCTATACTCACTACTAACAACTGATTTATTTTCAACATTACCAACAAAAGCCCCTGCATCTGTAAATAACGATTGCCCTACTATTAATTTATTATAGTCTGCTTGACTCATTGTAAAGTATTTACTAGCACTACCTGCTTCATATTGGGTTAAAGCAACTCCCGTATTTATGGTTATAGAAGTAGAGTATCCCCACCATCTTGTAGAAGTTAATGTATACTTATCGCCATAATCAAGTTGGTTTTTAACATCCAATCTATCATTATAAAAGTAAAATGTAGGGAGACTAACACTGCTAATAGTATCATACTTAGGGGTAGAAGCAGTAGCATCTCCTCTCAACCCATAACTAACTGCTAATACACTAGTGTCTGTTTTTGCTGGCCCTTTGTAGATTTCAAATTTTGTATTCTTGGGTATGATTGAATGATATTTAGGTTCAAATTCTACTGCATCTCCAAATTCATCAATCGCTATAATATTAGTAATTTTAGCAAAATGTGGTCTAACAGTATCAGAACCTACACTTACAATTTCAGGATTTAATAATATGAAATAATCATAATTATCAATATCTATCCCAACAGTTGCAGTTGCAGGATAATCACTGTTAACTACATATGACAATTTTCTATTTTTTTCCGTATCTGTAGTATCGGGATTATATATTTTTATTTTATATGAAGGTGTAGAAACATGAGTTGAAGAATAATCAGAAATATCAGCAGTTGTGGGTAGTAATCTATTTCCAACTCTATCAGTACTATCATTAGATATTCCTATATTATGAGAAGTATTTCTTATTTCAGTAAACATGGCAGAAGCAACAAAATTTGAAAAGGTAAGTGTTCCATTTGTAACAGTACTACCATTAGTAGTGGCATTATTAATAACAAAACTAGTTGTGTTAGTAATACTAACAATGTATGAATTGACGGGAATACCACTCCCTGTTACTTGTAAACCCTGTATTATATTTACATTAGCATCGTGGGTAATAGTAGTTGCACCTGATGTATAATCACATGTATTATCAGTAAAGGTTGTAGTAGCCGTAGAATTTTCTTCTTCTAAATCTACACCTTTTAAAATTGGATTAACCGAAACAGAAGTAAAAGCCCTACTATTATCAAATTCAGTCTCAGCATTAGCATAATCACTAACAACAGTAGCGGGGTCTATTCCAACATTTACTGGATATATGATACGCCCTGTCATCTTTTATCACCGAATCTATAATAAAATAAAATATCATTGTAACTAGGAGTTAAAGTTCTTTCACCAACACAAGGTTTTTTTCCTTTATGATATGCTATTTCGTATAACTCACCATAAAATTGTTCTTGATTATTACTTCCCCTACCAATTTGACAATCAGACCCATTTAATTGAAAGTTATTTATGTTAATGTTTTCTCTAACAACTTCTGAATTATTAACATATAGATAAACTACTCCATTATTATATGTCAATGAAATTTTAAACATTTCTTCTAAATATAATGCTTCTTTAGGTTGATTTACATACAAAGTACTTGTAACGGTAGTAGCAGGAGCAGATGTTAAAGTAATTGCATCACTGCTAACACTAGAAACTGTACCAACTAATGTAGTGCTAGAATCATAAATTTTAGAACCTCTACCTATTTTAATAGCCTCTCCTGATTGCACATTAATAATTAAGTTGTTAGAACTATTCCAAGAATGAACCCCATTGCTTACACTTCCGGCATCACTTATGGCTAAATTACTATCAAAGTTTTCACTTATTGCTTGATTATTATTAGTAGTAATACTTAATGTTAGAACTGCTCCACTTCTAGAAACACTAATACTACCATTATGTCCATTACTACTTTCAATAGCACTCTTAAGATTAGTAGCAAGAGTTGAAGCAGTAGAACTGTTAGTAAAGTAAACATAAATTACTCCACCTATTGTAGCAGTAGAGTTTTGAGATTCAATTGTAGCCGCATGATATCTTCTTATCGTTCCTGCCGCATCTGTAATTTGTAAGTATTTATCGGGGCTTCCTCCCGCACTACCACCACTAAAATTAGTATTAGCAAACCCACTTCCATAATTTGTGATAGTCGTATTTCCTAGATTACCACTACTGCCTACAGTTGCTTGAGTAAGAGTTCGTGAGCCACCACCACCACTAACTACGATTCCCCCATTGTGTCCATTACTACTTTCAATAGCAGTTTCTAAATTTCCCGCAGTAGTATTACTATTTGCACCTTTTTCGAAATACACAACCGCAGTTCCATTTGTACTAGTTCCTGTACTTCCAGTTGTAAATGTAGCATCTCCTGTTGCCGCCATTTGATAATTTTTAGTTACATTACCCGAAGCAGTATTATCTATCATAACATAAAAATTATCATTTTTAACTTCATTAGCCCCTCCTGTAAACTGTGTATAAGTTAAATCTGCATCTACTAAATTTGTATCAGCAATAGCAGAATCTCCTCCACTACTATTACCCGCAGTTCCAGTAGCCTGAGAAGTTAGAGTTAAGGGGTTATTAGTACTAATACTAAACTTACTAGAACCATGTCCATTAGCACTTAAAATAGCATTTCTTAAATTATTAGCAGTTGCATTCAAACTACTACTATTTCTGTAATATACTACTGCCGTACCACTACTTGTTCCTGTAGTTCCTGTGGCTTGAGCATCTGAATCTGAAGCCTTGTAATTTTTAGTAGTATCTGTATGGTCTGTAATTGTAAGATAACTATTTACTTCTGTACCTGCATTTCCATTAGCCATACCTGATACAACAAAATCTGTAGAATTTAAATTAGTTCCTAGTGCTATAGAATTGTTGAATGAACTACTAGGGGGCATAGTAATACTAATAGTATTATTAGACGCATCATAAGAAGTTAAAACATCATTAGGCATTGCATTTCTTATAGCAAGTGATAAATTCTGTCCAGTGAAGTCAATATCTCCTCCTATGTGATAAGCAAAGGCTCTATCTCCAAAACCTACTAAAGCCGCACCTGCATTTTCAGTTCCCGCAGTTCTAGCAAAAAATCTGTAAGTATCTGCTAATGCTGTACTATCATAATAAATAATTAATTCTGTACCATCACTAGAAGTACTGTGTGATTGTATGCTTTTTATAGTTACAGTTCCGGTTGCATTTACTACATTTTGGTCAGCAGGAACAGTAAAGTCAGTACCACTACCACCAATATCAATTGTAGCAGTTGCACCTATAGCACTAGAAACTGGGGTAACTAAACCATGATTATTAACTGAATATGTTCCTGTGGCCGCAGTAGCATTAGTACTTACAGGTAATCCACTACCACTAATTGTAACAACTGCACTAGGAGAAACATTGGAAGCATTAGAAGTAAGTTTAGTATATTCACTTGAAGTATTTGCATAATATCCATTAGGGTCATATTTATTGAATAATATTGTATTTGATTTAATAACTGTTTCTGATTCAATAGTTTTTGTAACACCTCCTTTAGTTAGTTGTGCTACAACTTTATATTCAGCAGGTTGATTATAACTTCCTAATGTAGTATTTTCTAAATATACTTTTAAATTAGTATTAAAAAAAATCATCAATTTATGTGGGGCATCAGTATAGGATGTTCCTTCCGCCCTACCTAATAACGCAGTACTTTGATAATCAGTAGCCCTATCGGATATACCATCATTAGGATATGGTGGTGTTTTAGTAGAAGTTAAAACTCCATTACCTGTAGTTCTATTAGCATCTCCATTTACATCATATGGAGTTATAATTGCTTCTAATGTAAAAGCCTCACTATGTTTCCATATAGTAGATAGTGTAGTTACCGCAGGATTAGGTGTTGTATCAACATTGTTATCATTAAAATTTAAATTTAAATAACCATTACTTAATAGTGGAAAAACTAATTTATATGTTTTTCCCACATAAGAATTTACCATACCATATACCTCAACTTAGTGGATTGTCCGATATTACTGTAGATATTTGGAAATCTAATGTAAATTGTACGGCGGGAAAATCTGCTCCTGTAATACTAGTCGAAAATGAACGAATAAATCCTTCCATCCCAACAGAAGTAGTGTCACTACTACTACTATCTGTATATGGGGTAAAATATCTTTTAGGGTTTTTAGTAAAGGCCGTAAATTCATTATCATATTCTCGATTCTTCCAAGAAAAAGGAATTTGTGGTAACTTACTAATATCTAAATCTGAAACATCTTCAGATGGGCCAAGACCATCCCAACTTTGTGAATGATAAACAAAATTTTCATCTACTCTACTAGGAATTAATACAACTAATTTATTTAATGATTGGTCATCTTGTAACGCACTAGAATCAACATAAGAGTGTATTAATTGTGCCATTTCAAATGAAGTTAATTTTACTACTTTAGTTTCTCCATCTGTACTTTTTTTCTTTTGAATAGTTTGTCCTAATAACATTCCCGATAAATTAACAGTTTTTTCTGCCTTTCCTGTATCAAATGTTAAAGTTTTAGATTCTCCCATAGTCATTCCTGAAAAAGGAACACCAAAAGACAAGGCTTGCTTATTTGTAGAAATTTGAATATCATTTACAAATAATGGTATTCTATTTTCATGCCCTACTCCGGTATCTGACCTTCTTTGTAATTCTAAAAATACAGAAAAATTATTAAAACTTTCACCACTCATTAAAATCTACCTACTGCACTACCTGTTCTATTCATTCTTAAATTAACTTCTCTTGCTACTTTATTTGCTATATCTCTAATTTCAGAATCACTAGCACCAACTCTACCACTTATATGAACGTGAATATTACTACCCATGTTTCTACTGGCGGAATTTGAATGTACTCTTGCTCCTGTAGGTAAACTTACTAGTTCCGGCCCTCTTTCTCCAACAATTGCCATACCACCACTTGCAATAGACCCACCTGTTGCTAATCTAGGTATGCCTGAAATAAAAGGTAATGCATTAAGTCCATCAACTAATGTATTAATCATTCCCTTTATTAAACCTGCAAGTAATGCAACCGCACCCATTAATACTATGGCCATCGAAGAAATTGTTAATTTAAGAATGCCTTTAAATAAACTAATTAAACCCTCTGCAAATAAACCAAAGTCTCCCTTGAATATAGCCTTTAATATAGTAAATATTCCACCTCCTATATCTTTAAAGGCTTCTATAAACAAACCAAATGCATCAAAATTAATTCCTTTAAAAACTTTATTTAAATTTTGAAATATTTCAATAAAGCCTCCTTTTCTAAGTACTTTAACTAATAGTATTAACCCTATACCAATACCTGCTAACCATACAGAAAATTGTATCAATACTCCTACACCAATAGATAAAAACAGAGGTAATAATCTTCCTATTTTAGCAAAAGCACCCATTCCCTTTGCTAGTGGGCCAAAAACTTTACCTAGAGAACCAAATAAAAACTTACTTTTACCTGTTAATTGATTTATAAAATCGTTTTTACCACTACCTTTAGCAGACATAAATCCACCAAATGCACCCTTAACATTAGAAGCATATCTTTGCATAACTCTACCTGCATAACCCCCTCTTGCTTCTTTCATAAATCTCCCAGTATTACTACTTTGCATTCCATAAACATCTCTTCTTCTATCTCCTCTTAGATATCCACCTATTTCATCTACTGATTTACTAAAACGCCCCTTTGTTTTATCAGCAAGTGCTACTGATAATTTATCTGCTATATTTTGTCGTGTTGTTATCATTAATTTTTTAGCGGCATTTTTTGCCATATTTTTATTTCCCTTATGTTTCAACAACATTAAGTTATATGCCTCTCCTTCATATTTATTTACCTGTTTTAATTCTTTTCCTAATTCGTTATATCTTTTCTGTAATCCCATCAAACTTTCCATACTTTTTATTTGTGCTTGGTTTGCCTTTAATTGATTTGTTTCATATAAATTAATTGCATTCCCAACGGCTCTTACATAGTTTTGAAGTTTCCATAATCCTGAACCTGATAATATTCTACTAGCAATTGTCCATGCGGCACTTTCTTTTGAAAGTTTACCAAAAGAAGATGCTAATCCATCAGAAACATTAGCCAAATCTGACATGGCTTTACCCAAATTGGTAACTGCTTCATAACTATCATCTGCCATATTTACTTATCTCCCTAGTTTGTTTTTGTACTTCGTCAGTTTTAAGTCCTTCTACTTCTGCATGTATTTGTAACATTTCTAATATTAACTTTACAGGAGTATGTTTAGCCTCATTAGGATTTATTTTAAATGCTTGACAATATGAATATAGCATTATTTTAAATGCCAATCCTGCTTCAACATCTCTACCCGATAATGCCCGTTTTATTGAATTACTTTTCCCGTATCATCCCCCATAGCCTCCATAAATGGATTAGGTAGAATTTCTTTTATTTGGGCTCCGATATACGGGTTTAATCGTAGCAACTCAATATGTGTCAATGATGGTTCAGTTTTAGCAATAAATTCAGTTACCATAAACTTATACATCTTAGTTAAATTTAAAGACATTTCTTGAGTTTGTGAATCTACATCCATAACTGAAGATAATGCAGTTTCTACTTGTAGCCAAGTAGGTTCTTTAACCCACACTTTCATTATTTTATCGCTATCTTCTGCGACTTTTATTTCATACATCTTTTGGTCAACGGTTGCGAACAACCTACTCTTATCATTTTCTATTTCACTCATTTTCTTTTCCACCTACTTTTTAAAATCAACAAACAAACAATGTTGATGGAAACTAATTTTTTTAAGAATATCCTATTTTACTGAATATCCTCCTAATCGGTATTAATAATTTCCCAACTACCTGTATAAGAAGCATTAGTTAATGTTCTTGCTTTCATAGTTACTTCTACTTCTAGAGCCGACTTATCATCGGGAAATGGAAATGTTACAGTATCTACAATATAATCTGAAAATTGTAAATCAATAATTTCTTCTGTAACACTACCACTATGAGCAGTAGAAGTAGGTTTATTAAATTTAATTTGAACTATACCACTACTAGGTACTCCTGAACCACTAGCATTAAATTCATCACTTCTTCTAAGTTCTTCCCAAACTCTTGTATCAGTAATTAACATTGTAAAATTTAAATCATATGTTCTTTGAGCAGGGGTATGATGACTTATACTTCTACGGTCATAATTACCAATAAATCTATGAGCAGTTAAATTATTAGAAATAGCAATAGAACCGGATTTTATTTTAGAAAAGGTTTGTCCAAATATTTTAATTCCACCATCAGAAAACATAAAAGGATAATTTTCTACAGTTGTTCCGAAGTTATGTAAATCAGAAACATTACTAACATTTCTTTGAGGATAATATAATTCAGGACAATCAAAAAGAGTTTTAGTTACTAAATCAAGATTTGCCTTTACTTCTTCTCCTTCTGCAAAATTCATAGTAAGGCTATTTACTTGACATCCTGTTGCTAATTTTGCCCACATATTATCATGTGCTAAATCAGGTGTTCCACTTAATGCATCTAATTTATCCGAATTACTTGCCTTAGTATGTGTCATATCTATGGCGAATGATGGAAGAGAATCACCGTTTAATTCTGTAAATGTATATACTAAATCATTAGCACTTCTTTCAGTGAAGTTAGAATTACTTTTTATGGGAGGACATATCATCATTGCCCCTCCTGTAGTGCTACTAACTGAACCCAAAACTGTTCTAACAATTTGACCTGTAGTTCTATTAATAAAAGTTTTAGCAGTTGAAGCACTTGATAATGCTGAACCTGCACTACCGCCTTCTGAAACACTCATACTTCCTAGTGTATAATATAACCATGAGCCATTATTCATGTTTACATCAAAGGAAGCACCACTAACTGATTCAGCACCTTTGTATTGATGTGTAAAGTTTCTTGTTCCACCTAATGCTAAATTCATTTGATTAAGTGTTACTTCTACTGAAGGTGGAGTAAAACTATTTACTAATCCTAACCAAGAATCGCTTAATACTGTGTGTCCATGTGTAGCAATACTTGCTACTGTTAGTGTAGCATTATTATTACTGTTACTTGCATCTAAAGTAGGAATACCAGTTGGGTTATTTCCTCCACCAAATCCACTAGACGTAACTAGTGAAAGTGTTTCTCCCACTACATATCCATCTCCACCTTTTGTAATGGTTACGCCAGTAATGGCGTTACTACCTACTACTATAGTTGCAAATGCACCACTACCTGTTAATGAACCTTCTAAAGCAATATTAGTATAAGTAGCATTAGTACCTGCCGCACCTGCATCTGTAATAGTAACTGTAACAATAGCAGAAGCATCTGCTCCTGTAGTACTAGAACCTGTATTTGTAGCACCAAGAGTATCTAAAGTTACTACAGATGGAACAGGCGAACCATATGATAAAATTGTAACATCTAAATTGGTTAAGTCCGACCCATGTATTGACTCATTAAATGTTAACGTAGTAGAAGTATTATCTGCTATCATAAAATCCCCAACTAAAGTTCCATCAGTTAATTCTACTTTAGCCATACATCCTACATATAATTTAGGAACTAAAGATATGTCACCATCCCAAGAATCAATTACTGTATGAGTTGTACCTGTAGTATTAGAACAATCTGCCAAATATATAGACGTTTCCGGTACAAAGGTAACTGATTGCCCTGCTCCTACAAATACTTCATTACTAACCATTTTTTTATTCCCTCATGTATTCCTGCCGAACCGTTTCATCTCTACCGAAAGTTTGTAGCCTAATAGTTTTTTACCTCTGTCATTTGAATCACTTCGACTATTTAATTTAATAAGTTCTGCACTATCTTCTATTGTACCGGACGTTCCTCCGCCAACATATACGGTTGGCCTAAGAGAGTTCTTCTCTAAAATGTATCGTGTAATTCTATATAAAGATTGTAGTCTATCTCTTGAGAATGTATTAGTAGAAAAATCTCTTCTATGTAAAACCCTAATGTGTATTGTGAAGCCAAAATCCTCATTTCTTACTGCATAATCTATAGTAGGATATGAAGTTGAAGATGAATCTTCAAAGACAACTACAATAGATTTAGAATCAGCATCTATTCTTCTACCCTTTTTAGGTTCTAAGGAACGAACATCAACAAACTCCGGCGTTTCAACATGGCTATTAATGATATCACCACTAGAAACCAAAGCACTAGCCGCCGCACTCCATCTATCACTTAATAAACGTAAAAGAAACGTAACTTCATCCACACTTATTTTCTCCCTACAATTGCCTTAGTATGCATTTTAATTAATTTTTCTACATATATATCTTGTAATTCTTCCAACATCTTTTCATCTGATAATGCAAATTGTCCATACTTACTATCTTTTAACAATTCATTTCTATCTATATGTAATTGCAATGCATCTTTTAATTTCTGTGACAAACCTTTCATATTAATCACGATATAAAGTGTATGAGTTTCTTTTTCCCATCTAAAATTTTATTTGCTTCTTCTACTAATATATCATGTTTAGTTTTCAAATCTATATTAGAACCTGTTTCTGCAATTAATATCGAGTTGTCATCATGCAATAGAATACCTGCGGCGGCTAATTTTGTTGCGGCTTCATGCACGGCTGATGTAACTCTACCATCACCACTAACATAAGTAACCCTAACTGAATGGCTATTTATGTGTGGATAATTTCTCAAAAAGAATATCTTACCTTCATCTCCAATCTGCCAAAAGTCTTCTGTTCTACCTGAAGTTTCATTATCTACAAATCCTGTTACTGCACCAAAAGTAGAACTAATAGTACAATTTTTACCATCATCTCCTAATAATAAAGATGAGATAATTACTGTGCTTGAGTCTTCAGAATCTACAGTAGCATAAAAGAAATCTGAAATATTAATATTAGCATTACCATTAGCAGTTACAGTTTTAGCGGCAGTTTCTCCTGTAAACTTTGCAGTTTTTGCAGGAAATACTTCGTTAATTGCATCTACTAATTGACTAGCAGTAGTTTTAGGGCCAAAAGTATCATAGAAGTGTGTGTTTTCTGTAATTGTAAATGTCCAACTTCCTGCAACCAATGTTATGTTCCATGCTGAATTAGTAACAGTCGTAGGCATTGTAATTTTAGCAGTAGCAGATGCTAAGTCTACCCACTCCCTGCCTTTCCAAACTTCTAATCTTAATATTTTTTGTACTTTATGTTGGTCTAATTGAACAAACCCAACATAATCTTTGTAATGCTGAATAGGATATGACCCCATAGTAAATGCTTCAAAGTTGTGATATTCATGTTTGAATATTATAGGTCTATGAGAAATACCCATAGTATCATCTATTTTTCCCTCTACATTTTTAATCATTTTACCTACTTCTACTAAGTTAGGTGTAGTACTTGAAGAAAAGGGACTAATTTGTAAAAGATTAGAAATGTCTGTGTGGGTTGTATAGAATCCATTTCCTATTGAGTAATTAGGATTAATACTTGTAAAATCACTAGGGGAACTAACTCTTGCCATATTACCGTGTCAACCCCTGTAAAGTTTTAAAGTTCCGTAATATTACATCAAGCATTTTATTAAGTTTTACATTTACTTCTTTTGTTTCATTCTTATTACCTGTAACTGTATCAGAAAATTTTCCTTCGGTTTCTTTTTTCTTTTTACTAGTAAGTTCTGTTGTACTTTCCCATTTAATTTTATATCGTCTTACATTTACAGAACCCCTTTTATTAAAATTATATTTTCCTTCTGTAACAATTGGAATAAAAGATTTAATCGTTTTTACTCTTTTTTGTTCTTCTGCAAATGTTTCAAAATATTCTTTGTTATTAATATTAGAATCTTTTAATTGCATATAAGCATCTAACATATCGTATGTAATTTTTGTTGTTAAACCTGTGTTAGAAATATTTGGTAATAGTCGTCGTTTTTCAGGTACTTCGTATGCTTCCTTTTTTTGTCCTATCCTACCATCATTTTTATTTTTTAGTAATTTTTGTAAGTCTTTTAAGTCTCCAATAAATCGTTCTAATTTAGAGTTAGGTTTTTGTAATTTTTTTTGCGTTGAGTCTATCGCTTTAATAAACATTTTAACTGCGTCCTCTCTTTTTACAGTTCGTATATCATCCTGATATCGTTTAGTATTTTTTGCAAATATATCTTCGATAATATTCTGAGTGTTAATTTCAATTGGCTCTAATTTCATTGGTATAGAAATAATCTCATCAAAATATTGAAGGTCAATGGGTTTAAAATTTGATTGTCCTAAAAATTCTAAAGAAAGTTTCTTCTTCTTTTTACCATCTTTAAGTTGTTTTATTTTTTCTTCGATGTATTTTTTCTTTTGTTCTTCATTATCTTTTAAACCTACTAAGTTTTTTTCTAAACTTGTAATTAGTGCAGTTAATATTCTTTTCATAGCCTTAGTTTTAGTCGTGTCAGAAAAATCTTTAGTATTTACAACAATATTAAATTTTTTATTATTCTTACCGTATTCTTTGGAATCAAAAAAGTCATTACGTTCTAGTTGTTGAAAAAAGGCAACAAACGCTTCATAGTTTTTAAATAGAGTTTGTCCTTTCTTTGTAGTATCGCTTCCTTCAATTTTAGTTAATTGTCTTACTTGATTAACTACATCATCTATATCTCCCTTCTTACCCATTAAGTCATTAAAAGTAATAACCATAGTAAATTTACCTAAATTTATTTTTCCATCTGTAGGAGAAACACTACTAAGTATAGATGTAACAAAGGGTAAATCTGAAGATGTATTTTTTAATAATGCTTTTTCTATTTCATTTTTGAGATTAGCCTTTGTTATTTTATTACCTAATTCATTTATTTCTGTCTGTAGGCTATTTAATTTACCTGAATTATCAACATCATATTCTTGTATATTTTGAGTACCAACTAACTTAATTTTAGTAAATTCATTACCTTCATAAACGGGAGCAAGATAAACCAAATAATTGTTTTCTTTACTTAACTTACCTTTTATATTTTCTATTAGTCTATCTTCACCTCCTTCTAATTTTCTTTTTCCACTCGTAGTTTTAGGCATCTCTTGTTTTTTTAATAATGATGAATGTAATTCAAAACCAGTATCTTCTATATCTTCAAAGCCAAATTTTTTAAATATATTTTTTAAATAAGTATATTGGTCAAATTCAATTCTAAAACTATCTCTGTCTTCTCGTATTTTAAAACTATCTTTTTTGTCTTTATTTGCTTTATTTGCGGCTATTATATCGTCATCTGTTTCTTTAACAAAATGTTTTTCAATTTCAATATAATTCATAATATCATCATATAAAATTGGTTTACTATCTTCAAATTTAGCAATTAAATTTAAATGATTATTAACTTCAGAATCTTCATAGTTAACTTTCATTTTATCACTTAATTTTTCATATTCCTTTGGACTAAGATATTCATCAAGATTTTCTATTTTATCTGCTTGTAAGTCATCTAAATCTTCTTTTTTCCTTTTAGGTATATTTGTTCCTACAATACCTTTTGCTCCAATTAACTCATTTCTAACTTTAGTTTCATTTAAATCTTGTATTTGTAAATCTCCTTCTTTTATTGTTTTCAATTTGTTTTTAAATTCAGTAAACTCTTGATTTGTAAAAACTGAACTAAAAGTATTTTTATCTATATCTTCAATATCAAGTATGTCGTCAAATAAGTCATCTAAGTTAACTGTATTAATAATATCATAAAATTTTTTCTTAAAATCGTTATATTTTTCATTAGTAAATATTGTGTTTGCGTTTTCAATATATTCTAATTTATTTTGATATGCCATTGCATCTCCTTTTTCTTTACGTTCTTTTAGATATAGTTCTATATCACGCTTATTTATTTGTAAAATTAAATATAATAATTGTCGTGAGTCTGTAATACTATTACTTTTTACTGGGGAATTGCTAAATAAAAACAGTACCATATATCTAAATAAAGTATTTTTTTTTAATAATTCATTAAATGGACTACTTTTATCAGCCTCTCTTAAGTCTATATTAGTAAGACTTAATGTAGTTTCCCCTATGACATTTTTTTGTATGTCTTTTGGTATAATTAATGCTGAACTCATTCTTTAACCCTCGCTTAAGCCAACCATTTAGCCCAAGCAACGCCTTTAGTTAGAGCCGCCCCCAATCCTAGACCACTAGTAGGAGGCGTATATGTCATTTGACCAGTAGCAGGGTCTATCCAATATGCATTATTCATTTGGTCATATCCTGCGGGAGGAACTGGATAACCACTTCCATTGTTCATAGCCATTGCTTGTTGATTCATAGCATTATTCATACCCATACCCATATTACCACCTTGTATATTTTGTGGATTCATACCCATTGGATTAACCTGTTGTGTAGGCATTGCTTGTTGTGCAGGGCTAGAGAATCCTTGAGATTCTAAGTATTGTTGTTTAGCCATTCTACGTTGCATTATAACTTCACTATTAACCGCAGTTGCTAAAAGAGTCTGTAAATCTAATGTAATGTTTTCTTCTGTAATAGCATTTAATGCCGCCAAAGAATCATTATGTAATGTTATTTCTCCACTACTTTGGGTATTAAATTTTAAATTAGTTAGAAGATTTCCAACACTTCTAGATACTGCATCTTCAATTAATTTGTCCATAGCCGCTAAAAAGGCTTCTCCATGATACTGAAAAAAATCTTCTACATGGTTCTCTTGTAGAGTTAATAAATTATTCATAGTTTTAAACTGTGATTGATTATTAGCATTCATTGAAGACATTAACTGACCATTACTTGTACCAAACAATCCCATTATTCCTCAACCCCCACCTGCTCTTGCACTTGTATCTTCACGCCTTCAGTTAATAAAGTTTTGACTCTTTCATTATTTGCATTACTTTCTATTAATAATCTAAACAATTCTTCCTCTTTATTTTCTGTACCTACTTGAGGAGGTTTAACTGTCCAACCTAATGCAGATAAAGATTGTATATCTACTTGTTTTAGACTAGTTAATGGCCCACTAGATAAAGGATTCAAAGTAGACATCTTAGGTATATACGCACTATAACTCAAACCGTGTTCCTTTGCTAATATTTGTTGTTCTAACATTTCGTATTGTCTATGTATAGAAGCATGTTTATCACAATAAGTTCCTCTCATTGGGTATCCTTTTCTTACTTTATGTAATGGTAATGGAGGTCGCATACTATCAGCAGATTCCCAAACTTTTTGAGTTCCACAAACTACACATCTATCTTTCATATTATATTTGAATTTATATGGTAGTTTTAAGAAAGTTTTATTTTCCGGCAGTAATACTTTTATTATTTCTTTAAGTTGTTTTTTTGGTTTTATACTTTTATATTCGTATAACATTACCGCACCTGCGGCTCTTGCTTGAGTAAACCTATCTAAGAAAGGGTTACTCACATTTGTCGTTGTTGCTCCTATTAAATTCGGGGGGTTATAATTCATTGTCATTTTCTTCACCTAGTAATCTTTTATCATTGTTAATATTCCTCTATACACCATTTCTGAATCTGACTTAGCACTCACTATATATTTAAAACATGGTATACCTTTGTCATTTAATTTCTGCATTCCTGTTTGAAATGATTCAAAAATTGGATGTTTTTCTATTGGGCCATCGTAATTGTATTTGTCTTTCCACAAATCATATTTATTAGCCCATATTCCTACTGCTATTGGATAATCATGATTCTTTTTCTTCTTGTTCTTACCGTTAACGGTCCAAGAGTTAGCACAAATTGTATCTACTAAAAAAGTCCAACATAATTGTTGTTCAATATCAAAATGTTTTTCCATATGTCTATCATCTATCATGAAAACTATATATTTAACATGTCTATTTTTCATGTCTTCTACCCATTCTCCCCAAAAAACTGTTTCTCCCCCTATGTCAGCAGTTTTTACTGTATGAGCATCACCATCTAACTTAACATATTTTCTAGTTGCTTTATGTGTTCCAACAGTTCTTTCTACTATTGTTGGTACTTCTCCTCTAGTTCTTAATTGGTGATGTAAAGTTGTCTTCCCTGCTTTGCTCGCACCATATACACCAAAAGGAATAGAGTGTAGTCTTTGATATACCTTATTAATACCTTCAACCAACAATATAGCAAAACCTGCCATCACTGACATAATATCACCATAAATGATTCCAAAAGTTTACCATACCTCCCCACATCCAAGAATACATATTAAATCCTAAATGTGCAATAAGATGCCCTACACCAAAAGACACCACTGAAGCAATAATACCCCATATCCAAAACCTTGCACGAATAAACCATATATCTGCTGAATGGGCTCGTTGTAAATCATAAGCCATAGCAGACTCATCAAAGCCCATTAGGATTTCTCCTACCATACTTATGACCTCCTATCTACCTTAATTCTGTTAAGAATGCGGGTGAAACTGTTTGTTCTTCTGCTTTAGTTGTCTGTCCGAAAGTAGGCAAATTATTATCACCATATACAGGAGCAAAGTTTTGTTGAAATGTTCTCATAGACTCTCTAACTCTCTTACGGTTTTCTTCATCTCTAGCCTTTCTAAACCAATAATTATCAATATTTCGTTGTAGTAATCTATCTTCTATCATATCATGAAGTATTAAATCAAAGGCCGCTTTCATAATCATAATCCCCCCAATAGTTATAATTCCGAAAAGTACACCATGAGCGTATCCATCATAAGGAAACTGAACTCCGTATTGAGTATAAAAATAAACATTAAGGCCACTAACTGAGCCTACGAATAATATTGTCATTATTAGTCTTGTATCTGTATCTATGCTAGGCATATTAAGCAAACTCCACGCTATACGCTACAGTACAATTACTACCTACTGTTACATCAGCAAATAATCCCTTAGCACATAAAACACCATGCATATCAAATTCAATATTTTGTGGAGCAGTACTAGATGCTAATAAATTAATTCTAGCAACCTCTGTTCCACTTGCGGCACTTGCATTGTCAAAAAGTTTTAGTGTACTCAAGGCCGCAGTTCCACTACTACTAGTAACAGTAACATGAATGCTCATGAGTTTACATCTTGATGCTGAAATAACTCCATCAGCAGTTTTAATTCCACTAGATGCACAAGTTATAGACATTACTTCTTGCCTCCTTTCTTAGCAGGAGTTTTTTTAGCCGTCTTTTTAGCAGGAGTTTTCTTAGCAGGAGTTTTCTTAGCAGGTTTTTCTAATACTTCTTCTACTACTTTTTTGACTCTTTGTGTAGGAGTTTTCTTAGGGAATATTTTTTCCAATAAATCTTTTTTATTAGTTACACGAAATGCTTTATAAAAAACATTTAATTTTTCTTCATTTAAGTTAGAAATTAATTTTCTATCGCTTGCTTCAAATATTAAATCTAAATCTTTATTTGCTACTAAATTTAAGGCTAACCTTGAAGGCATTTCCGGTCTTGTTCCTAATGCGTTTATTTCATAATTTCTTCCGCCAAGCCATACTTGACAGTCTTTTCCTGTTTCATTTAATTTTACTTTCACCATGTTTTCACTTCCATAATTAGATAGGTAGCCATTGCTCCCAATGGTGTTAGGAGCAATGACTACTATTTTACGTTTTACGTTTTTACACACTTAGAGTAAACCGTATACTCTAAGTCTAAATTGCATTCCACTATGAGTTCCACCATCAGCAACTTCTGCGGGTGTAGCCTGTAATGCTTGTACTAACAACATAGTAAACGAAGTAGTACTAGTGTATGCACCTGCGGCTGATATAACAAATGTTGGATAAAATAAAACATTTGCAGTACCAGTATGTGTAACTGCGGTAACTCTAGATAATCCAAAATCACTTGCACTCAACACTACACCACTAGCATCATATGTAGATACATCAACTAATGCATCAACATAGTACTCATCTCCGTGTACTTTTGCAGTGGCTATACCTTTATGGTCAGCCAACAAAGTAACATCATATACTTCTTCAGTCATATAAAATCACCTAAGCACTCTTAAGGTTTGTAATCTTACCTTGACCCTTAAAGAAGGAACAACATGTTTCTCCCATAGTGCGGTACATACCTTGGTTTCCAAGTTTACCAACACCGAATGGGTTTCCATTTGAAATACCATCTTCAAAGTATTGTGTAGGCTTCATAACTGCTAACCATAGATGGTCAGTATCTAGAATTAACAAGTCACTCAATGGGTTAGCAGTTTCTAATCCTGTAGAAGGCATATCCTTTGATGGGATAATTGGTATGTCATAGTATGTTGCAACTCTGAAACCAACTTCTGAACCTTTAACTCCACGTACACCATTATGTGTAGGAACAATTTCTTTCCTATCCATAAATCTCTCTTGACTTTGTAGTAAGTCAGAAAGATGTTGTATAGTATCATATCCTGTTAAGATAACTTTTGGATTTCCACCGTTAACACGTATTCTTCGTAGCATATCATTTAGTATTGTTAGAGTTAATACTCTAGCACCACCGGAATAACTTGCACCGAAATCAACTTCTGCACTCATGAAATCGTTAATACCACTGTATGTTGAACCACTTACACTTACACCGTTTGTAACTGTAGTACTTCTGTCAGCACCATATAATTTCAAGAGGTCTTCTAATCCTGATAGGGATGAACTACCATTATTTGCACCCATATCTGTCATGTCAGCATTAGCCATAGCCGCAATTTCTTTGTTAGAAGCAACTATCTTCATTAAAGAAGTGTAGTTTCTGTCTATATTAGTTGCAGTTGCATTATCATATCTTTCTAGAGGCATTAGTAACATCTTACTTTGAACTTCAGCGTGATGCTTACCCATGTCTTCTCTAACGATTGCACGTATATCGCCAACACCATCATCAATAGCGGCTAATTCCATTCCAAGTTCAGAGAACTCAAACAGATGTGCTATTGTTTTAGGGCTTGTAAATAGTTTAGTGTATTCAGGAGACAATGCTCTGAATCCATCTGCTCCACCTAATGTTGCGTTTTCTTCTACACCACCAATTTGGTCTGCTCTAGGTGCAGATAAATCAGTAACATTTGCGGCAACATCAGTATCGCCTATTCCGAATGCGGCATCTGAACCACCAGCAGGACGGGATTTTAGTATTCTCCAACCGCTAGATGTGTATGGCCTCTTTGCTATCATAGACAAAGCGTTAACTTCTTGGTTTAACATTGACCAAACTTTTTGTCCATAAAGAACGTTATACAAGTCTCCTAAACCTGCCGCACCACCGCTAAGGGTTGTACCACCTGTATCGTGACCTGTACCAAAACCACCAACAACACCACTACTCTTTAGTAGGGCGTTACCGCTTGCTCCGGCTATTCCATATGTGCTTGCTTCTAAATCTCTTATTGTGTTTATGTATGTCATTCTTAATCTCTCCTTCCAACTAAATTGTGTATATCTCCCCAAGACATATCTGCTATTGCATCTATTGATGTTGGGAATCCTTCAGGTAGTGCCATAGCAACTTCTTGTGCTTTGCGTACTTCGCTATCTTTTGCAGATAGGGATTTGCGTAGTTCTGCGAACTCGTTTTTAAGAGCAGTTACTTCAGCAAGAGCGTCATATTCTGCTCTTTCTGCGTTAGATTTCTTAACTGATAATTCAGTTTCTAATCTTGCTTCAAAATTCTTACTTAGAGAATCATATGCAAGTTTTTCAAGACGCTCTGCCTTGAAAGCCTCGTATGCTTTCTCTACATTTTCGTGACTTAAGTTTAGAGTACTGAAATCAGCACTCTCTAATCCCTTAGATACTTTAAGAGGTGCAGGAGTTGCAGTTGGGTTTCCACCACGTACTACTTCGTCTCCGGCTTCTGAATGAACATTATCAATGTCTAATGCTTTTGCTTCATCATCATCCATTTCATCATCTGCCTTCATCTCTTCATCATCTTCGGCTTTTTCTTCATAGTTCATTTTTTCTTCTTCTGAATCCATGTAACTCATGTCACCTTTTGCTTCTGTCATATTGTCTTCTTCTTCTTCCTTGTGAATATCACTAACTTGTTTCATCAAGCCGTTCAACTCCTCAAGTGCTTTTTCCAATTTATCACTCATTTTATTACCTCCAACATCTTGTTTTAAAATGTCGAATCTCGCTTCGGGGTTTATCCCCTTTTCACATATAGTTACTTCATGTAACTCTAACTTGTCAATTTCATTGTATTGACCTAACTCATCTGATTTTTTACTACGCTTTGATATTGCCTGTCCACCAATACTAAAGGAGCGTAGTGTTCCTTTTCTAATTCCTCTTGATATTTCTTTAGCCTTTTCTATGTCATCTCTTAATTTAATAACTACATAGAAACCAACATTGTCTACTTCTGTTTTATGAAGTACTCCATTTTTATCTCTATAATTTTCTACAACTTCTCCAACTTGAACATTAGAATGATTAGACATTACATTTCTATATTTCTTTTCACCCATATATTTTTGTACTGCATCATCTAATGCTTCTAAAGTAATTAAGTCATTTTGTTTATCTACTATTTCTATAGAAGCGTAGCCTCCAATAACTAAATCGTCAGACTTTAAAATGTCAAAACTACCGGAGTTACTAGACTCCTTTCTTAACATCTGCATCGCTTGCACGAACAATCATTCTAAACTCTTACTATATAAGTTAGGTGCTAATTTATTTAGGAAACTCTAAATTAGCGTATTTATCTTTAGTAATATCCCATAACTTTTCATCTTCATCTAATGGTAACATTTCTTGTTTTTTACCTGTCCAAGCAAGCCATGTTTTCTTTTCATCTACAGGTAAAACTCTTATGTGAACCCTAGTATTAAATTTGTCTCCTTCTAACTTATATTCATGATAACCTTGCTTTTGTACCCCAAGAGTTAATTCACCTTTATCTAAAGTTTTACCACTATCAAGATTTTTTGCTACAATAGCAGGATATTTACCGGATTTACCAAATAGATTAAAAATATCTTCAGAATCATCTATTTCTATAGTCCATGCATTTCTTTTATCCTTATATTCAATAATAAAGTCAATGTTTTCGTCCTCTCTATGTTTGATTACAAAAGTACCCTTTCTATCTTCTTTTTGTAATACATCTACATCTTTTGTAACTTCATCACTTTGAACACTAAATTTATTTGGGTGATGGTAAACAAAACTTACATCACCTTCAGTTTTCATCCAACTCATTAATTTATCTGCCTTGCCATCAAATACATCTGCATATGTTTCAGGATAATTATCTTTAACAAATTCTATTAGACTTTCAAAAGTTACTTTAGGTCTTCCCGATTCTAAAATTTCATTTTTAATAGCAATTCTTAATGTTGACCTTTTAGTTTTTATAATTTCAGTAAGTTGTTCTTTCCATATATCTATGTTATGTAGTGCATTTTTCTGCATTAAAGTATCACCTTCAAAACCATAAATAGTAAAACCATCTAAGTCTTCTTTTAGTATAATTTCAGCAGTACCATGTATGTTGTCTGTAACATAATATGCTTTCTTAACATTCTGTTTTTCTCCTAAACCACTCATAATTTTATATGGGGTTCTTAACACGTTATCACCTAGAAAATCTAAAGCATCAGTTAAAGACTTTTTAGTTTTAGAGGACAAATGTTCTAATGTTTCAAATGTATCAGAAACTAATACTTCGGGAACTTCTATAACTTTAGCAGAATATAAACTAAAAGATTTACCTTTCTTTCTAACTTCATCAACCTTAACTCTAACTATTTTACCAACATCTACATTAGTTTTGGTGTTTAATGCTTTACCTACTTCTAAATATTCTTTATCTTCAAATTCAACTGTTTCATATTCTCTAACTACAGAAGCGGAAACAGGGCCAATCCCCATAGTGTAAGAATGTAGACCACTCTTAGTTTTTCTATCTTTCAATACAATAACATCTAGGTCTACAAATTTTTTCCATTTAATCCACTTTGGATTTTGTGCTACCCCACGATAATATGTTGACTCCATATCTTTTATTACTACTCCCTCAGATGCAGGAAGTTTCATAATATCCTTAGAATATTCTAATACCTCTTTTATTGAATCTGCCATACGTGTATCTTTTTTAGATGGAAATGCTAACATTTCCGAAGAATGTTGTGAATATTGGTATAATAAAATATTAATTCTTTCTCTAAGTGCTTCTTCCATAATGCTCTTACCTTCGTGTTGCATAATATCAAAAACATGAGCCCTTAATATTCCCTTTTTATTTTCTTCTTTTAATTTAAACACATGAGATACAGTATCCGCTCTGTGTAAAGGTTTATCATCTAAAAATAACATTAGTTCTGCATCTAATATACAACTACCAAAGTGTTTCTTTTTCATTTCTTCTACTTGTTCAGGACATTTATCAGTAATGTCTATTTTATTATATGAATAAATTTTTACATTATTATCTATTTTATGAATTTGAATTCTCATCCCATCATACTTTTCTTGTACTACGAACTCTCCACTTAGTCCTTTAATTTCTTTTAAATCGTCTATTTCAAAAATTCTAAACATAGGTTTGTTAGGAATTATGAAATCTATAGCAGATTTTTCTTCTTCACTTTTAGTTTCTGCTTTTTTAATAGCAGGAATATCTACTTCTTCTAAATCTTCCCAAGTATCTTCTCCATATTTCTCAACAAACATATTTTCTAATTTTTTAAATGCTCCTTTAATTTTACTAGATAATCTATCTGTTTGTTTATTGTCTCCATAGTGTTCTTTAATATATAACTCAATATCACTTATTTCTAAATCTAAACCCATAGAGCCTTGGGTAATTTCATCAGGAGGTAAATTATTTTTTATCCAAACTTTTTTTGGTATAGCATTACTATGTGAACGAATAGCATAATGTAAAAAAGCAATTAGTGTATGCTCCTTTTCTAACAGTTCTTCTATTATATTATCACCCAATGCCTTTGAAAAAGGGTCAGATACAGACTTAGATTTGAATCTCATTTCTTTGATATTATCATAAATTCGTTGTGCAGTAACAGAAGTTGGGTCTTTAGAATCATCGGCAAAAACGTCTTTTTCTTCTACATATCTTTTGAGTTCTTTTGAAAAATCATTTAGAGAATCAAACATATCTCGTATTTCTTCTATAGATTTCTTCCATTTAGACCCATATTCTTTTGGGTCTTCTTTGGCAGACAAAAAAGAGTATCTAACTCTTTCAAAAAAATCTAATACTTTTTTAGATAAGTCGTTAGTTTCCTTTTCAAAACTTATTCCTGTTTGAGGCATTTAACATCACTATCTTAACCAAAGTAGGGTTTGTCTCCAATGTATCCATCATTAGCATCCTTTGTCATTTTTGGTTTTTCTTCTGATGGTTTTTTGGTAGGTCGTTTTACCTTTTCTTCTTCACCTAAATGGTCAAGTTCATCCAAATCTCCTAATTCATTAACTTTAGTATCAACTACTGAATCTTCTTTTTTAGCCTTGACAACTTCTAATAATTTTTTTGCATGTTCTATAGCAATTTCTGCTACTCTTTCTTCTTTTGTTACTCTTTCCGGCATATATATTCACTCCAATTTACTAACAGTCTCATGTATTTGTGACCAATCCATCTTAGAAATATCATTGACAGCATGTTCATTTCTTATAGTAGGTGTTGGACTATCTACTACAACAAATCCTGATTTCATCAAAATGTTATCCTTGTTGTATACTGCATCCTCTAAAGTTTTAACCTTAGAAACTAATTCTTTTAATAATAATAAAATTTCATCAGAACCTTCGCTAATAGTAACCACCTACCGCTTCATCCTCCGCTATAGTCTTAAAACATTCCCGAAGTTCTCCTCTTAAGTATTCTTTCCAATTGATTTCTTGCATATTATTTATCTCCTAATTTTCCTTTGCCCTTTGGATAAACTAATACCCTTAATTGATTGTATAGGGTTTCGTAATTTTTTCTCAATTTAGATGCGGTAGCAACAATATCTAAATTTGCCTCTTCAAATGACTTCATTTTTTTATTTAATTTTTTATCCGTTTTAATTAACTCTACATTTTTTAGTTCATCTATTAATTCCGTAAGTTTTGTCATTTCTTGACCAAAAAATTCCGTAGGTTCACTTGCTTGTAAAACTTTTTTAAGTTTCTTTTTTTGTTTAGAATCGGTCTTACCTATAGCATCTTCTAAACTAAATAATGAAGATTCATCTTTTTTAAGAATATTTTCCCAACTCATAAACTCCTCTCCAACAATATTTTGTTACGCTTTACTTTTCTTAAAGCCTTCGCTATTGAATCATTTATTGATGGGTCTTCGTCTTCATTAAAAATTTCAAACACTTTATCTATAGCCTTATCAACAGTTTCATTTCTAGTAAAATTAATATCTCGTATTATTCTTTCTGTATCTTCTATAGTAGGTTTTATCTTTTTATCTAACAAACCAATAACTTTTATTTCTTCTGTGGTGGAATCTTTTATGGTAATTACTTTTTTATTTTTTATTTGTCTAAATGTTGGGTCATCATCAATATCTATAGTTTTTCCTAATCTTTTTAAAACACTGTATAAAAATTCCATAGTAGGAACAAGTTTTTCTAATTGTTTATTCTTATTTCTAAGTGTTAGCATATCCGTTTTCAATTCATCTCTTAGTTTATTAGATTCTTCGGTGGTAGGTTTATCTTCTGTAAGTTTGTCAAATTCTATCTCATCAAAGTCTTCTAAATAGTCTATAATGTCTGATAAGGTAAGCATCATAGCAAACATATCAATTATCATTTGACGTTCATTACTTAGAATATTTTTTAGTTCTATAGATACTGCTGACCTTTTATCTATGTTTAATAAATCGTTTTCTAATTTTTTATATTTATTACTAGTTTTCGTTGCCAAAAATTCACTATCTATTTTTTTACTCATATTGTTTAAAGTACTAAATAAATTACTATATATATCAGTAGCCTTTTTTCTTTCTTTTCTAGTTCCACTTTCTATCCCACTATCCGTAAGATTATATGCATCTAATATTTCTTCCCAAATCTCTTTAGCATTTTTTGGTCTATATATTCTAATTCTATCTTCCCATTCATTATCTTCATCTTTAACTCCCCAAGAATTCTCATCTTCATCCCAAGTAACCTTTCCTTCTTGTTCATAATTAATAAAGGGGTGATTTTCTCTAGGTAAAAATGGTTCTCCTTGAAATAATAATTTATTAATTTTTACTATATTATTACGGTCAAAAATTCCATATTCTTCTACAAGTCTCATACTAGTTTTAATTTTATCTTTATCATTGTTAGCCCAATTTTCTAATAATGTTACTAATGCTTCATTTGTTCTTTCTCTAGTAACTTCTATCTTATCTTTTTTATCAGCAGGTTTTTCTTCTTTATCACTTAGTTTAGTTTTAGTATCTCCACCTAAAAGTTCTAAAATTCCAATAGTACTTGCTCTTGCTTTATTTGGTGTTTTAAATTTAACATTATATTTTTTATTTTTTTCTTTTTTATTTTCTTCATTAAGAAATTCTGACTTTAAAAAGGCATACTGTTTACCTGTAAAATTAATCTTAAGTAAGCCTTCAATTAACTTGTTCAATTTTGTAACATAGTCTCTACTAATAATTTGTTTATCTAAACTTTCAGCGAGGTCAACATCAAACATTTTTTGTTGTAATATGTTTAGAAGACTTTTATTAAAATAAGTTTCTATGGTATTTTTTTGAGCAGGTTTCGTTATTTCCATTTCTCCTTCCCTACCATAGAATTGAATAAATTGCATTCTTTCTTTTAGTAATTGTTTTAGTTCTTGCTCTATTTTTTTCTTTTCTTCCCCACTTAGAGTTTTTATTTTATTTCTTCTATTACTAATTTCTTTATTTATGGCTCTAAATTGTCTTTTTAATTTAGGTGTATCTAAAGCATCTTCTAATTGTGGGCCATAATCTTGTTGAATAGTAACCGGAGTAATACCATAAGTTGCTTCCGTATCTTCTCCTCTTTTTTTTCCTCTAGCATCCAAAGACATCTGACGAGGAGATAAATCTAAATTTATAGTTCCTAACATCTTTAAAAAAAGAGCCGCACTTTGTAAATCTCTATCCGTGTATGACGACTTTTGTTTGTCACCATTATCTTGAAACACTTTTTTTACAGTTGGATTTATTGATATTTCTTTCCCATCGAGGATTTTACGTTCTTCGGGTTGAATACGTGCTACTTGGGAAAATGGAGGGTCGTATCGGAAATTTCTTTTTTTTCTTGCTTCCTCCTTTGTTCCCGAAGAAGGCAGTTCTTTTCTTTTTCTTTCAATTCTTTTTTCAGGCGAAGAAAATTTGCGACCTTTGGGTTTAAACTTCTTAGGTATATTTTTAAGTTCTTTTTTATATTTTTCTAAAAGTTTAGATAAATCACGGTACTTCTCTGTATCGGGATTATATTGTTCACCCTGTTTAATATTTCTTTTTTTCTGCTCCATTAATATAGTGCGTTCTTCTGCTAGTTTCTCTTCTAGATTTTTTATCTTATCTTGAATTTCTTTATATTTTTTGTTGGTTAAATCTATTGGGTCATTCTTTTTCTGACGCTGTTCTTCAGTTATATCCTTAACTTTTAGAATATCTTCCCAATCCATAATAACACCTCATTTAAAATGGACTTTCAGTAGTACTTCTTCTTTTTCTTTTGGGCATTACATTAACATCAGGAACACTAGTTGGTGCTTTGTATGCTTTAGTGTCCGGTGCAATAGTACCTAAAGTAAAGTCTCTATTTTTAGTTACTAAATTATCATAATGTCTTTTCTCTGCAATTCTTGCATTCTTCATTTCTCTCTCTATATCTTTTACGCTTTTATCACTCATTTTTTTTCCTCCAAGTATTTTTTAATTTTTTTATCTGTTTCTGCATTAAGTCTGTCTATTTCTTCTTTCCATTTTTTAGCAGACTTAACAATGTCTTTCAACCTACCCGCCTCTCTGTTCTTTTATCCACATTTTGATTACCTGCGTCTGCGGGTAATCCACTAAATCTTTTATCCGGCCCTCTTGACATAGATGGTTTATTTCTAGTAGCAGGAGGTTCTTCTGCTTTTACTTTCTCCGGTTGTCCGGCATCTGCCATAGAAGGTCTAGTACCTTGTTCCATCATTTGCCCCATTTGACTGGCATCAATATTTGTACCTGCATAAGGGTCTAATTCTACTTCTTCTTGTTCTTCTGTTCCTTCTGCTTTAGGTTCGGGTGGAGGTTTAGAAAATGTAAATCTACCTTCATCATCCATATCTACTTCAAATCCTAAATTTTTAATTGATGCCGCAACGTTAACTTCTATCTCTCTCTTTCTTAGTTTAGCAATTTCATCTTCTTCTTCAGATGGTGGTAGTTTTAATTCCCAATCAATAATACCAAACTCTTTTGTCATAAATGGAAACACATAATTATTCCAAATAGTTTGAGCCATTTCTACTGCTCTATTAGTAACAAGTATTTGCATACCATCGTTATTTAATCCTCCACTAGCAGAATTATCTGCCATAAATATTTTACTTACTCCATAGAAGGCTGAAATTCTATCTCGTAAATCATCTTTGACTGACATATAATCCATCTCTTTTAGACTATCCATAAACTTAACCCACTCAATAGAACCTTTTCCTCCTTCTGCTTCAATTCCCATAACAGGAATAAAATGTGGGTCTTTCTCCATCTTTTCTTTTACACTTCGCCAAAAAGATTTCATAGAATCCATATTTCTTGTTTGAACTGCTAAAATTCCTTTTGGCATTCTTGCCTTTGTATAAGAAGAATTGACATAATTCTCCATAGCGATTAAAGTAGTTACATTATTCCACAATGTAATAATGGGAGATAGACCATAAATTCTACTTGGAGAATATTTACTAAAATGTAGTACTTCACCTTTGATGAAATATTGTTCTTCTCCATTAGTTCTATTAACAAAATGTACTGGATATAATTTAGAATTACATGTTTCACAAGTACCTGTAGGGTTCTGACTAATAACATCTCTATGTCTTAAACATGTAAAACCCGAACTACCTCTTTCTCCTTTTTCATCTGAATAAATATGCATTCCGATGGGGTCGCCTCGATATACTTCTTTGATTCTATGCATTTTTATATTATTGTCATTGTCCAAATAATATTCCTTTACCATAACTAAATATGCGTCGTCCATTATATTGAGGTCATCTTCCATTTCTTTTAAAACATCAATAAACATTTGTTCTGACTTATTTACATAACCACCTAACATATCTTTAGCATATTTTAATTGCTTAGGGTCGGGTTTGGAAAAATCTGTTCCTTCACAATCACCACATATTTTAACAGGAGTTTTGTGTTCCTTACCACATGTATTACATCTTAATGCAAATTTCTCTTCCCATATATATCCTCTTCTAAAAATTTCTTGTTTCAGTTGTGTAGTACATGTTCTAACAATTACAGATTGTTGTGCAATATGATACATAACCGGAGAGGTAAGTAAATAGGAGGTATCTTTTTCTTGTATTCCAATATTGTAAACACTTCTATCTAAAGGCTTTGGAGTTGTATTTCTAAATAAACTTGTAAATCTAAATCTTCTTCTCTCCGCCATTAAACCACAATCCCTTCTAGTCTATCCATTTCAAACATTTTAGAATTATCATGAAATTTTACAACGGTTGTCGGGTCTATTCCATATTGTGAAAAGTCATATCCAACATGGTCTTTATGATTTTCATATTTCATTAATTGAAATAATTCTTCTCTTCTTGATTTATACCAATCTGCCTTTTTATGAGATTTCTTCATCCTTACTAGTTCCAATAGTATGTCTGCGTTTGCCCCTTTCATTTTAAAATGTGGCCTACATTTTGTTAATAACTTCACAACATCATCGCCTGAATAGAAGTTTAATCTTTGTACTGACCTCGTAGCCTGTGGGGATTTTTGGTCTAAGTGTAATCTACCACAACCTAGTGATTTATGCATCTCCATCATAAACGCCTTACCTCTTTCTCCTGTTGCTATTAATCCAACTCTAGGATTGTAATTTTTATCCATAGTAATATAACCATCTGAATCTATAAAGGCCGCAGTATATGCATAAATATCTTTCTTAATATCATCATTTAATTTATAGAATGCACCATCTACACTTGTTATATCCATACTCTTAGCCATCTTAGAAATAATAGCAGGGGATGTTTTATTAAATAATTTTTTAGGCAATCTTTCATGTATTTGTCTAGAAGAAATACCATTATCTTCACAAACTGCTTTTAAAATTTCATGTTTAATAATATCTTTAGTAGAAGTAGTATTCATATACTTTCTTAATATAGATTTAAATTCTCTTTTTGAAACAGACATTGATTTATTTAATTTAGCATAATCTGAACTATATGACATATCTCTCATATGTAATTTATTTTCCCAATATTTACAGAGAACATCAATAATTTCTCTTCTAGTAGATTCTTCTGAAACGTATGATAATTTAATAATATTATCTTCACTACATACCATATTATTCAATACAGATTTATATTTTTTAATCCAATAAATATTATCTATACTGTCACTCAAATGTTCAGAATATGCTTTAATTAGATTATCTATGGAATTAGTAATTTCTATTTTAGTTTCTCCTTTTAATGTTCTTCTATATTTTTTTAATTGTTTTATAACGGTAGGTATATCATTACCTTCCACTTCATATTTTTTAACTATAATACTTAATTCCTTTCGGGCTTGAGACAAATTAGTATTAAATTCTTTAGCATATTTTTTTTCAATATCAAAGTGACTTAAGATTGGTTGAGAATAAAACCAATCATCCATACTAGCATTTTTCATATCATTAATTTTATTCTGTTCCTGTTCTTCTAGAGACTCATCTTCTTGGGCTACTTCACTTAATTCGTTGAAGAGTTCACTTAATTTTTCAGCCATTTTTACACCTCTAAAAGTTTAACCCCACTAAGCCGGAAGCGGGTCGGGCTAATTGTTGTTTAGGTTCGTCAAATATTCCCATATCGTCTAACAACATAAACACTTCTGTAGAATTATGCGTAGCGGCAGTGGCTAATGCAAGACTCATTACTAGGTCATCATGAGCCCCAACCCCTTCAAATCTACCTGCTTGAGTAATAGAAAACATAGATAATTCTTCAATTAAAAGATTAGTTACCTGTCTACTATTATTATCCCCATAAGGAAATTTTATCTTACCATTTTCAATATTCATTTGTAAACTAAGAATTATTTCTTGTTTTTTCTTTCTTGTTGTATTAAAATCTTGAACATTTAAATCAGAAATATTTCTCAATTCTTGAGTAAAAGATTTAGCAAACGTATTTGTCTCAAAGAGAATAACTTCAGGTTCAAAAATAGCACCTATTAATCTAATTTTTTCTATATTTTGTCTAAAGTCTACATTCTTCGCTCTGTCTATATGAACAATAGTTTTATTTTTTTCGTCATCCATTTCTATTACGGTAATTACATTGTAATCTCCATCAGTAGAAATTGCAGGGTCAACTCCAACATAATATTTGTATCCTTTATCCTTTCTGTGACCTAATTTTAAAACATAATCTCTTGCCTTACATTTATCTACAAATTCGGGATTAAATAAAGAAGTACCTGTAGAAATAGGTACACAAAGATATTCTCTTGTAAATTTTAAAGAACCTATTTCTGCTTTTCTTTGCATAAGAGCATCATAGTTCCAACGTTCTTTCCATAGTGGTTCGTTTAAAGAATTAAGACATGGATATTTTCTAACAGTATATGCCTCATTTTCTTCCAACTGAGTAAAAATATCTGTATAAGTAAATGGAGTACCAATCATTCTAAGATTAGAAGTGTGATGTAATGTTGGTATCATATCCCCAAAGAACCAATCTGTAACTCGTTGAATTGCTACCATACTAAATTCTTTCAAAGGGTCGTCAATGATAATTTCTTGAGGGTGAAGTCCTCTAATTTGAGAGCCAACAGACCTTTCTAATATAGCATTACCATTTGTTAATTGTATATTTCCTATAGCCCAACCTCTACTTGGTTTAAATTTTTTAAGTGCAGGATGATTAAATATCCTATCAATTTCTCTCATATGAACAAGAGTCTGCTTTTGGTTAGAGGATATGTATAACATTTGATATGGTGGTTCTTGAAACACAAGATTCCATACTACCCAACTATGCATAAAGACAGATTTTCCGTGGTCACGACTACAAATAATAACTGTTCTATCAGTACTCTGCATTAATTCTAACCACTCTTGCATGTACGAAGGATACATCATACCTAATACATTTTGAAAAAAATAAGGAAAAGAGTTTTTTGAGATTTCCATATCCATAGCAGAAACTAAATCTAAATTATCTAATTCCATATTATCTCCTTAAAATATCCTTCCAATTCTTAAAAATTCCCCAACTGTCTGCTACTGGTATTTCTCTTACTCTTCGTTTCATCTGTTCTATTACTAAATCAGGTACAACCTCATGCTCTTGAGGCTCACTCAACGTTGGGCTAGATAATCTTTCTTTTCCTTGTTTAGTATATTGAGCAACTTTAGGAATACTACCAACGGCTTCTAAATTTTTATTTCTTATTATTCTCATTAACCCACGTTTTTGATAATCAGGATGAGTTTTATTTCCTCCAACGTATGCAAAGGGTTTTCCTTCTTTACCTGTTCTTATTGCATGACCTGCAATTGAAACTAATCTAGCCTTTCCATTTTCACTGTGTATAACACCAAACCAAGTATCTATAGGATAATCTGTTTGGGTGTGTTTATAATTTCCACTACCCCTTATTTTATATGGCATATCAGGATTACTAGCATCCCATAATTCTTTTATTTCTTGTTCACTACCAATCTGCATAACCTTTAATTCATCATCTTGAAGAATTTGTCTAAGTTTAGGATGAAATTTTTTAATCATATATATCACCTAAAATTAGCCTTTACGAAATAAACACCTTCAGATGAAATACCATATTTTAGACCTAAATTTTCCATAGAGTCTGTTTCCTTAACAATATTTTCTATATCCAACGCAGTAACATCAACATTAAATGTAGATTTTAATATATCAATTGTAGTAGATACATTAGCAAAATCGTCTATATTTCCATATTTGTAGTAAACGGGCTTATTTAGCATTTTTCTAATATTATCATGTGCTTCTAATAATTGAATTTCTGTATCACTTTTAACAATGGTTGCACTAAACTTTTTCATTTGCTTCTCAAAATCCTTTATCACATCTCCATCAAACCCGTCAATTTCCTCAACTTTATCTTCTATTGCCTTTTGATTATCTCGCACTATTTGTATTAAAGCGTGTAATGGATAAATTCTAACATTCTTAGAAACATTCTCATGTATTACTTTAGATTTTTTACCAAATAATTCTAGATTATCTAATTGTTTTTTATTAAGTGTTCTCTTTAACGTTCCATAATAATAAGCATTTAATTCCTCTTCAATAATATCATCAAAGGAATAATCATATATATTTCTTAGTTCCTTTCTTAAATTTTCTAATCTATTTTCTAACTTTTCTCTGTCGGTAAATCTAGAAGCAGTAGTTATAAATTTTAATAACTCTGTAATATTATCTAATACTTTAAAATTACCACTTGGGAAAAGACTGTCTACTCCACGTATATATAGAGATAATAAGTGAAAATAAGGTTCTTCTGCTGACTTTGCTTTTGATAATATTGCATTTAGTCTAGTGTTGGTAATTTGAATTTTTGAGTTAAACGGTCTATATGATGTTTCAGTGGGTACTACATAATAGGAAATTATATTGTTTAACATTTCGTCAAAAGCATCTTTTGATTCTGCTATTTCTTTAAACAAATTTTTTGTATTTTGTCGTGATAAGTCTTCCACGTTATAGGATGCTCCACTTTTCTTTCCTCCAACGTTAGCAGAACCACCTGCACCTGATTGTTCTGATTTCTCCCCAAATTCTATGATTTGAGAAATTAGTTGTAAAAATTCTTGTATATATTCAACTCTAGAAGACATTTTTTCATAGTTTACTGAGTCTACAAGTTTATTTAGTTCCGGTGAAATAGGTAGATAAAATTCTTTTTTGTCTGAAATTACTAACTCCTGTAATTCTTCTAAATAATCATTTATACCATCATCATAATCAACATCTAAATTTACAGTTTTACCCATATTGGATAAAGTTTGTAATTTTGTTTTAAGTTTTTCAAGTTCATCTTCAAATAATGCTAAATTTTTAAATACATCTTTATCAGTTAAAAATGCATAACCAAATAAGGGGTCTACATCAGTGTTAACTAATTCACTTGATTCTCTGCCAAACTCATCAAGACCATCTATTAACCCTGTCATCCCTCGACCTGTTGCATCATCAAAAGTTATTTCTTGCATTAATCCTGCAAAATCTCCTTTATCACTATATTTTGCCGCTAGTTGTCTCGCTTTATCTGATTGTAAGTCTTCATCAAATTCACTTTGTCCTCCTTCGGGAGCGGCATCGGCTCTTAGCCCATAATCTCCGGCTTTACGATTTGTTCGTGTTTCATTAGATTTTTTATCTCTAAATTGCTGTTGAGCAATATTTCTAGAACTTTGCATTCTAGTTCTTTCAGACAAACCTTCTTTTTCTCTTACTGATTCTTTAGTAAATTTTCCTAGATTTGCAAATGCTTTTACATATCTGTCATTTTTATCTAACCTTTTAATTGATTTAGCACCAACCTTAACAATATAATTTAATGCGTCTTTATCTCCTTGATATTCTACATCAAAATTAATAATTTTATTAGTAAGTATTTTTATATCTCTATCCATTTCTTCACTAAAGTTTTGAACTACATCATTTAGTTGTTCTTGGAAGTTTTTTATTGATATTTTAACTTCTTTAAAATCCATATTAGTTTTACGCCAATAGGAATATATGGCATTTCTCCTACTAACTTTTTTCAAATCTAATGTGCCTACAAATTTATCAGTATCTATATCTAATTTTAAATCCTCAGTTTCACCAAATTCTACCCCTGTTAATTTTTTATCTATAAGTTGTAGTAAAGGTTTAACTTGTTCTGCTTGCTTTCCTGCATAACTGCGAGTTAACAAATCTTTTGCATCTTCTAATTTTTCCTCATTAAATCTACCTTCCATTCTTAAATTACTAAAAGAAGGATTTTTTAATTGAAAAAATGTATCTATTTTTAATCTCTTATTATTCAATATGAAATAAGAAAATGTTTGTTTTAATCGTGCTTCTTTAGATTTGTCTAAATATTCCATCGTGGCTTGTGGCTTCAAAGCAAGGCTAGTAGGACTATCTTCTTTTGCTACATTTCTTAATGTAGATATTAAATCTCGAATAAACACTGCTTTGTTACTTAATATTTTTTTTAGTTTAGGATATTTATTAAACAGATAATCTTTTACTCTTTTTTGAATCTCTCTTCCTGAAAGATAATCACGACCTTTTTTATCAGTATCATTTCTAATAAAAAAATCAGTTAATTCTATTTCACTATCAATTTTAGAATCAAATCTCAATAATTCGGGTTCTGCTAGATTGTCATCGCTTTCAGAATTACTAGTAATTTCTTCTTCTGCATATTTTAAAAAATTCATAACTGGAAAATTACTACGCATATCTGCATATATTGCACGAACTTGATTTTCTATCACATCCTCATATTCATTATATGCTCTTTGTTGATTATCAAATTCTTCTTGAGTAATTTTTTTATTGTTAAGTTCCTCTTGTGCTTCGTTCTCATCAAAATCATTACCTTTACCTTCACTCTCTAATTTATTTTCAACAACTTGGTCTATTTTATCTTCAATCTCTGTTCTTGAAAGAGTCAAAATTTCACCTATAAAATTTTCTTGTTCAAACATTTCTTGTGTTACTTTCATCATGTAGTTGCTTCCTCCTTTGTTCCTTTTACACCAAAAGAAATGAGGCTTGCTGATGGTTCGTTAGGTGAGGGATTATTTTTAGTTCCTATTAATATAGGTTTAATTAAAATGTCTTCAATTTTGTCTTTAGTATCTTCTAAGAATTTAGTCCTATATTCTGTATATTTAGATTTAATTTTACCCATGAATGTTTTATGTCTAGTTTCTCTTTCTTGTTTTTCCTTTTCATCTTCTATATCTTCTCCTTCATCATCAGCATAATCAAACATTTCGTCCGTAAAGTCATCATCTTGATATAGAATAGATAAATAATATAATATAGAAAATATAGAAATCAAATCCACATCAAAAGATTTTATCGCTTCTTGTAAGTTAGGTAAATTAATGTCAAAAAGTTTACCATCTTTTTTAAATGCCGCTCTAAATATATTTATCTTATTAGCATCTTTAACACCAATAGGATTTATTTGACTTATATCTCCTTCTTTGAGTAACTTTTCTAAGTTTTCATTATTAAGATTTAAGTTTTTAATTTCTTCAATTTCTTTAAACTTATTAACTTCAGTAAGTACATATCTTCTTTTTTGTCTTTCACTTTTAATTTTTCCATACTGTTCACGGAAATTTTTAACAAATGTTTCAACTTCATTAGATGTAGAGGTAGTTTTTGTTGGTTTATTTTCACTCATTTCAGACAATTTAACTAATTCATTATATAATCTATTATCTCTCTTAACAGTATCTAAGAACATTGACATACCTTTCATGTTTATTCCTGTTTTAGAAGTAAGAAGTACTGTTCTTGATGTTTTTTCACCCTTCTCATCCTCTTCTACTATCTCTCTTTCTTGAGTACTAAAGTCTCCCATTTCATCTCGAAACGAACCCTTTGCAGGTTTAATTTGTTTAGGTAATTTACTATCCTTTTCTTTCAATTGTCTATTAAATTCTCTTTGAATTGCAGTACCATCATGATTATTATTTGCTAATTCAAGTAGTACTTTATCAAGACTTTTAGTGCTTTCCTTTGTAGTTGATATGTCTCCCAGTGGCAATCCTCCATTTTCTATAAAATACCTTAGAGAAGTATTAAATCTAGCAGTATTGCCTTTTTCTATACCAAATATTATACTAGCCTCTTCTTTTTGGGAGGGGTTCATATATGGTAAAAATTTATCTCTATTAGTTTTGAAGCCCTTTGATGATTTTGGATTATTTAACATTAAATCAAAATATTTTACTATTATTGATTCTTCTATAGAACTCTTATCTATAGAAATATAATCTGAAACAGCCAATTCTGTATCAGAATATTCATCAATATCAAAAACTTCACCTAATGGGGTAATAGTCAGTTTTTCTTCTTCTAAAGACCCACCTGCTAAATCTTCACCTTGTTGTTCAGTAATAAAAAGGGGTAGTTTAACCTTCTTTACTTCTCCTTCATTTTCAAAATTAAAGTCAGAAAGCGATGACTTTGACCTTTCATCAAAAGTGGCAGGTAATGTTAATATTGCTCCATTTGTCTCATATCCTATACCAATAAAATCTTTATCCTTACTTTCTATTTCATTAATTATTTCTTTTAGTTTTTTCATTTTATTAGGTCTAAGTCTTTTCATTCTACCTCTATTTCTATTATCAGTAATATATTCTACTAATGTATCCAAATCTTCAGCGTTAAAATCAGAAACATCTAAATCATCTATGTCAACATCTCTATCTTTAATTGATTCAAATACACTCTCTATACTCTTAGCATTTTTTTGTTTACTAGTTAACTTGGTTTTTTCTGTGAACTTTGTTAGAATATCTAAGTTATTTTCCATAGTAGTAAGGTCTGATGCAGAAGGTGGATTAGGTAATTTAGAAAAGAATTGTACTAATCTTTCTGTTTTCTCTTCATCGGATTCAGTTTTTCTTTGTGTTTCAATTGGTATTATATTTTCAAAATGTTTTTTAATTCTATTTATAACGGCACTTAACTGTCTTAATCCTACAGTTGCATTCTTATACTCTAACATTTTTTTACTTTCTTTCCATTCAGAAATAAGTTCTTTAAGCGTTTGAGCATCATCCAAATAAGATGCTAAGAAATAAGTTAACTCATTTTTTCTTCTTACTAATGGTTTAACGGGTGTGTTTAAAAATTTCTGTGCGTTACGATTTATTTTTTCCGGCGGTAAAGATGCCTTATCTTCAGATGCTTTCAGAATACTTTGCCAACTCATTGCATCACCTCATGGAAACTAAAAGAATTTACCAACCAACCTGTTTCGTCAGATATCCAATTTGCCAATCGTTCTTCTATTTCTTCTTGCATAGCATCTTCTTCAATATCTAATTCATCTGCTGTAACAACCATTTGCTGAAAAGTGGTATCTAAGTCATCTTGGTTGTGTTCATCAGTTTCATAATCAACTTCTGTGATAACAAAATTTCTAACTTTTTTTAATACAGATTCCCAACTCATTGTAACTTCTCCTGCATTTTATTCTTAATATCTAACCAAACTTGAGGATGATTTTGTGCTAATACTTCTTGCACAATTTGCATCTGTGCGACAATAATTGTATCTTGTCTCTTATGCACTAATTTACCTTTAAATTCCATTAGGTATTTTAAACTCTCTCTAATTTCTTTGGCTAACTTAGTTAGTGAATCAATATACTTAGGATTTAAATCCGTTTCTAAAAATAATTCATCTATCTTTCCTTCTAACCTACCAATGTTATTACTAAGAGTATCTATTTCATCTACTTCTTTTAT
>TARA_R110002012_G_scaffold263177_2_pt1 | contig 48395 bp, 37 predicted proteins | sample TARA_R110002012 | Tara Oceans TARA_R110002012 (sample SAMEA4396515) | marine metagenome | biome: Westerlies Biome; feature: [DCM] deep chlorophyll maximum layer (ENVO:01000326); material: water (ENVO:00002006), including particulate matter (ENVO:01000060) such as... | depth 40 m
GCAAAAACTGTGCAGCGATTATTTTTTCAAAAAAGGAAGCTCAAAAAAAATACCGCCAGTGTTACATTCGGCAGGTAGCGCACTTGTGGGAATTTTACAAAACGACTGGCTGCAGCGAAAAACAGAAGTCTGTGATGCCTACACGAACGCCTTTATTCATGCCAAAGAGGAAATAGTAATCGTGGGCTCGTATTTTTTGCCCGGAAGCAGATTGGCAAAGGCTTTGAAAAAGGCGTGTAAAAGTGGTATAAGAACAACGGTGATCTTAGCGGGTATTAGCGATGTGCCGTTAGTGCGTAGGGCAACCGAACATTTATACTCCTCTTTTCTAGACGACCATATGAGAATCTATGAGTGGAACAAATCCGTGGTACACGGTAAAGCTGCGGTAGTAGATAATAAATGGTCTACCATAGGCTCATTTAACCTGAACAGTCTTAGTTGCTATGGCAGTATTGAAATGAACGTAGAAGTTCACTCGGGAGAATTTGCCGAAAACCTTCGGGCCGACTTTGAAATGGTTATAAGCGAGTGTAGCGAAATCACAAAGGAGAGCCTAAGACAAAGAGCCGGTATATTCAATAAGTTGGGTAATTGGATTTCTTACCAAATGGTACGCACAGCCATGCTTTTTCTAACCTTTCTTCCGCATTTAAGGTTTTTGAAAAATTATAGGTTATAGGGTGCTGCTAATGGTCAAGTGATTAAATGTGCCAAGGTAGAATACGAGATGTTTCAGGACAATGAAAGAAAAGTTATGATAAAAAGTTTAAGGACAAAGGAAGGCATCCGCCTACTAAGGGATAATTATATCGGACGCTTGGCATTTATATCCCAAGGAAATCCTTACGTTGTTCCGATTACCTATTATTACGATGAAACCAGCAATAGTATTCTGGGATATTCTGCTGAAGGACATAAAATGAATGCTATGCGGGAAAACCGATCGGTATCATTAGAAGTAGATGAAATAAGTTCCGTAAATAATTGGCGATCTATCTTGGCACACGGTGTTTTTGAAGAATTGCAAGGAAGCGAGGCCAAATTTCTCCTGCATCGGTTTGCCCAAGGTGTCAAAAATATTATCCTCCGTAAGGAGAAAATAATTCCCCAATCCATTAGTGAATTTTCAAGTAAAATGAATTCACCTAAAACCCCTATAGTCTTTCGAATCAGAATAGTTGAAATTACAGGAAAACAAAGGAAACCATAATCTATTTACGAATATGACATAAACCATTGTTGGTTTTAGATACGAACTATGAACCCAAAGTCATTTATACTTTTTAAGGAAGCGAAAGAATGAATGGCTTATTAAAAGATTTGACGATGAAAAAATATTATTACAACGAAGAACAGGAATCTTATGATGCGATTGTTGTAGGCACTGGCATCAGTGGTGGCTGGGCCGCCAAGGAACTATGTGAGAAGGGTCTTAAGACCCTGGTTTTGGAGCGTGGAAGAATGGTGCGCCATATCACGGACTATCCCACGGCTTACAAAGATCCTTGGGATTTTCCGAACGGAGGGGAGCCGACACAGGAAGACCTTAAAAAACAACCAAAACAAAATCGAACAGGTTACACGACCAATGCGGCAAGTGCACTTTGGTTCGTGAACGACCTGGAACACCCCTACAACGAAATCAAACGTTTTGACTGGATGCGGGGCTACCACGTGGGAGGGCGCTCCATCATGTGGGGGCGACATAGTTACCGTTGGAGCGATATCGATTTTACAGCCAACCGGCGAGAGGGAATCGCAGTGGATTGGCCCGTTAGATATAAGGATATCGCCCCTTGGTACGATAAAGTAGAAACCTTCATCGGGGTATCGGGGGAAAACCTGGGGTTGAAACAATTGCCTGATGGCCAGTTTTTACCGATGATGGAACTCAATTGTGTCGAACAACGTTTTCGGGAAAAGGTAAGTGAGAATTTCGATGGCCGAGTGGTGACGGCAGGAAGGGTGGCCAATATCACTGGAACCAAAAAATTCGAAGGGCGGCAGCATTGCATGTTCCGAAACCGCTGTATACGTGGTTGCCCATTTGGGGCGTACTTTAGCAGTAATTCCTCGACCCTGCCCGCCGCCGAACGAACAGGAAACCTAACGCTAAGACCCGATTCCATAGTACATGAAGTCATGTACGACCCCGATACCAAACGGGCCACCGGCGTAAAGGTCATCGATAGGGTGACCAGGGAAGCGTATGAATTCAACGCCAAAGTAATTTTCCTATGCGCCTCGGCTATTGCCTCGACATCAATATTGATGCAATCAAAATCCGATCGCTTCCCCAACGGTATGGGTAACGATTCCGATCAGTTGGGAAGGAACATTATGGACCATCATTTGGGAGTGGGTGCACAGGGCAAGTTTGACGGACTTGAAGACAAATATTATAAGGGGAGAAAACCGAATGGGGTATATATCCCACGTTTTAGAAACCTTGGTGGTGATTCCGACCGCAAAGACTATAAGCGAGGTTTTGGCTATCAAGGTAGTGCCGGAAGGGGCAATTGGGACGATGCCGTTGCCGAACTATCTTTCGGGAAAGAGCTAAAAGAGTCCATCTTAAAACCCGGTGGATGGACCATGGGCATTGGGGGCTTCGGCGAAGTGCTTCCGTACGAAGAAAACAGGATGACCTTGGATTATGATAAATTGGACGGTTGGGGGCTACCCACGGTAACTTTCGATGCCGAATTCAAGGAGAATGAATGGGCCATGCGGAAGGATATGAAGGAATCAGCCGTCGAAATGCTCGAAAAAGCCGGGCTGCGCGATGTGCAGCCTTTTGACAATCCCGGGGCCCTGGGCCTTGGAATCCACGAAATGGGCACCGCCCGTATGGGAAGGGACAAAAGGACATCGGTACTCAACGGAAACAATCAAGTTCATGATGTTCCCAATGTATATGTAACGGATGGTGCGTTCATGACTTCCGCGGCATGTGTAAACCCGTCACTGACCTATATGGCCTTTACGGCAAGGGCGGCAGACCATGCGGCAAAAGAACTTAAAAAAGGAAACATATAATGGATAGAAGAAAAGCACTTAAGAATATGGGGCTGGCCTTGGGATATTCCGTGGCCACCCCGACATTGATAGGTATGGTCCAAAGCTGCAAAAACGATAGGTCACTGGAATGGACCCCGGTTTTCCTTACCCCGGATGAAGGAGAGGCACTGACAAAATTGGTGGATATTATCCTTCCGAAAACGGATTCCCCCTCAGCCTCGGAAGTTCAGGTACACTTGTTCATTGACAAGTTCATTGATCAAGTAATGGAAAAGGAACAACAGGATTTTGTGAAAATGTCCATGGGCCAATTCTTGGAAAAAGCCTTGAAGGATGCCGGAAAGGAAAAAGCGCGCAATCTCACTTCAGAAGATTTGGAGCCGGTACTCGCCGAAGCCCTGAAAGTGACCAAGGAAGATGAGGTGAAAAACTTCGAGGCCATAGAGCAATACCATGAAGCCATTGCCGAAGGAAAAGAGCCCTTGTTGGACGATGGTATCTCACGCTTTGCATTTGCCAACAACCTTAGAGGCCTCACTATTTGGGGTTACAAGATTTCGGAATATGTAGGCGAGGAAGTACTGGCCTATCTCCCCATTCCGGCAGAATATATTCCATGTGAGAATGCACAAAAACTTACCGGAAGTATAGCATGGTCCTTATAAACAATCGCCCTGTTCCAAAACAGTCTTTAAACAATTTGAAATTACAAAAACAATAACAATGACAGATTTAACAACTAGCGCGATCGGGCGTGTCCTCAGGAACAATTACCTCGGCCACTTGGCCTATCTATGGCAAAGGAAGCCCTATGTGATTCCCATTACCTATTATTTTGACCCTACGGACAATACGATCATTAGCTATACCTCGGAAGGCCATAAAATCGATGCGATGCGAAAAAACAACTCGGTCACCGTACAGGTCGAAGAAATACAATCGATGTTCAACTGGGAATCGGCTATGGTTCACGGTACATTCGAAGAACTCGAGGGCAGCGTTGCCAAGCAAAAATTGCACCTATTTACCGAAGGTATAAAAAGTATCATAAAACGAAAGGAACATAAGGAGGTCGAGTTTATCAACGAATTTTCAAGTAAGATATACTCCAGGGGCATTCCAATTGTTTACCGTATTAAAATACGGGAAGTTATCGGAAAACGAAGGGAAACTTAAAGATGAAATCAGTAATTATGATAGAACAGTAAGACAATTTAAAAAGATAAAAATGGCAAAACCGGATACCCCTATTGGCTCCCATTACAGGTGTGGTAATTGCCAGTTTAATTTATTTGTATTTAAAATAATAGATGCTGCCCATAAGAAAGAATATTAATTCCTTTTAAAGATGATGTTATTGCTTAAAGCGCTTCTGTATTTTATTAAAACGTCGCTTTGCGACAACCCGAAAATTCAATTTTAACCTTTTTTAACTTCACAAGAATTATGAATACTATAAATAAAATCCTTGTTCCATTTGATTTATCCCCGGCATCGGAACGTGCTTTACAATATGCGCTTCATTTTATAACCCAAAATGACACCCCTGAAATCATAACCTTATATGCTTCCAGTACATCGGATGATGACGTATTGAAAGAAGTACTACAAGAAAAGATTTCAGATATAAAGAAACCATTTCCTTATGCATCAAAATCCAATATCGAATTAGTAATACGAAAAGAATTATTGGTCGATAGTATGTTGAAAGAACAAAAAGAGAACGACATAGATCTCATTATTATGGGAACTAAAGGTAGTGCTGAGGATGAAGAAAGTACCTTCACCAATACTTCACGACTTGTTTTAGAAGCGGATTGTCCTGTCTTGGTAGTCCCGGAAAAAGTCGGAGAGTTTCAAGTTGGTAAGATTGCTTTGGTATTAGGTAAAGATGAAATTGATGACCCTACTGCTTTAGGGACATTATTGGAAATCGCAAGAAGGTTTGACGCTCAAGTTCATGTATTGACGATTTGTAATGAAGACGGTACTTACGGGTATTCGGTAACCGACGAGAAAAACGAAAATACAATCAGCTATTACTTGGAGAAGTTTTATTCCCATCACATGTTTATGGAAAACACAGATGTGACCGACGGTATTTTTGATTATGTAAATAAAAAGGAGATAGATATGATAGCGATACTGCCTTCTAACCATTCCAAAAAGAATCGGCCCTCTGAAGGCAGACTCACCAAGTTCCTGACATTGCGTTCGCAAATACCTTTACTGACTTTGGATTGATAGGTGCTTCACCTAGGATTACGCTACCGTTAAAATTTAAAATACAACTATGTAAATCAATAAGAGATCTTTTATACTATTGATTTTTTTTCATGATAATGCTCATGTTTATGTTGACCTCGCATTTTTAACTTTATAAAAACTTTTAAAAATTACACCTATGGAAATACTATCGAAAGCACCAAAAAATAATGACCTTGATAAATATGGGTTAAAAGATGTTACTACATTTTGGAACCTTTCCCCGGAGACATTGCAAAAACTCACTGTAGAACAGGGAATGGGTAAAGAAACTGCAAACGGCACACTAGCTGTCAATACCGGTAAATTTACGGGCAGATCCCCGAAAGATCGCTTTTTAGTTGATGACGATTATACAAAAGATAAAGTCTGGTGGGGGCGTACGAATAAACCAATTACTCCAGATAATTTTAGTAAACTATACCATGAAGTGACCAATTATCTATCTGGAAAGTCAATATACATTCATGATGGATATGTATGTGCCGATCCAAAATACCGAATGAATGTAAGAACCATAACAGAATACCCCTGGTCCAATTTTTTCGTACATAACATGTTTCTTCGATTGGCAGAAAAGGAAATTGCAGATTTTGAAGAAGAATGGTTGGTACTTTGCGCCCCTGGATATGAAGCTCAAGATCCCGCAGCTTTTGGGCTTCGTCAAGGGAATTTCTCCATACTTGATTTCACGCGCAAAATAGCTTTGGTGGGAGGATCGGCGTATACTGGTGAAATGAAAAAAGGTATTTTTTCAGCATTAAACCTTATTTTACCAATAGAGAAGAATGTACTCCCAATGCATTGTTCCGCAAATGTAGGTGAAGATGGGGAAACGGCTATTTTCTTTGGATTATCCGGTACCGGAAAAACAACACTATCTGCCGATCCTAAACGTAGGTTGATCGGTGATGATGAACATGGCTGGACAGCTGAGAATACAATATTCAATTTTGAAGGAGGATGCTATGCAAAGGTAATCGACCTTACCGAAGAAAAAGAACCTGATATTTTCCGTGCGATACGTCCGGGTGCTATTCTCGAGAATGTTGTATTCAAAGAAGGAAGCAAAGAAGTGGATTATGAAAATAGTAGTATTACTCAAAATACACGAGTGAGCTATCCTATTGATCATATCGACAATATTGCGGTCCCTTCTTATGCAAAAAACCCTAAAAACATATTCTTTCTAACCGCTGATGCTTTTGGCGTTTTACCTCCAATATCAAAATTAACACCGGCACAGGCGGCCTATCATTTTATATCGGGGTATACCGCAAAAGTCGCGGGTACGGAAGCAGGGATTGTAGAGCCTGTTCCATCGTTCTCCGCTTGTTTTGGGGAGCCTTTTATGCCATTGCACCCCACGGTATATGCAGAGATGCTGAGCAAAAAAATGACCGAAGCCAACGTAAATGTTTGGTTGGTCAATACCGGTTGGTCCGGTGGGCCTTACGGCGTTGGATCCCGCATAAAACTTAAATATACACGAGCTATGATATCAGCGGCAATGGAAGGTGAGCTTAATGATATTGATTATGAGCAACATCCAATTTTTGGGTTGCATATGCCAAAATATGTCCCTGGTGTTCCCTCTGAAATGTTGGACCCTATGAATACTTGGTTGCAGAAAGGGGCCTATGTTAGCAAATCCATTCAGTTAGCACATTCTTTTCATTTAAATTTTGACAAGTTTATCAATCAAGCTTCCAATGAAATTTTACACGGAGGGCCGCTGATCGACGCGCATCAGATTTTAGATCATATTTAATCGGAACGAATTCCTCGAGGCTCTGCCTCGGGGTTTCCGTTAAAATTATCGTTCCCATCAAAGCAGGAATCAAAATAACAGAATTTTGATTTCTTTTAATTAAAATGAAACCGGCAAATACCTCTATGGCCGTGCCTCGAGAATAGTCGGTTTCAAAAATAACTTTTATTCGAAAAACGTTGAATAGCTGTAATCCATTTATAGGACCAGTCAATTTAAAAAATAAGAGATATGGCCGCAAATAAATTGGTTTTTAGGAAAACAATTATCGCAGGAACCGGGCTTTTCTTATGCTTATTTTTAATTGTACACCTCTCTGCAAATTGGATTCTATTACTGCCTGAGGAAACAGCACGCGAACTGTACAATTCGTACGCTACCACATTGCGGGAGAACCTTTTCATTAAGTCGATATCCTATATTCTGTATGCTTTTATCGTATTGCATGTAATCTATGCTTTGCTCATCACAATACATAATAGAAAAGCCAAACCACAGAAATATGTGGTCAATCATTTTTTGCAAAATAGTACGTGGACCTCTCAAAATATGGGACTTATCGGTACGATGATCTTACTTTTTATCGTAGTCCATCTTGCTAATTTTTGGGCACGTGTAAAACTAGGAATGGGTGAAATTATAGAACTGGATGCTACAGGTAATTTAGATGTATATGAAGTAACCTTTTCGCTGTTTCACAATATTTACTATGTAATTTTTTATACGGTTTTAATGATTCCACTAGGACTTCATCTAAATCACGGACTTAAAAGTGCTTTCAAAACACTCGGGTTTTATCATAAAAAAGGATTACGGATTTTGGCGAAAGTGTCCCTCATGTATGCAGTTATAATCTCCATCGGATTAGGGGTTATTCCATTTTTTGTATATCTCAAATAACTCATTAAGATGAAATTAGATTCAAAAATCCCGGAAGGAAGACTCGAAGACAAGTGGCGTAATTACCAGATAAAAGCGCAATTGATCAACCCTGCCAATAAAAAGAAACTAAATGTTATCGTTGTAGGGTCAGGGCTTTCTGGAGCTGGAGCTGCCGCTACACTTGCCGAACTAGGCTATGACGTGCAATGTTTTTGTTATCAAGATTCTGCCCGTAGAGCGCATTCCGTTGCTGCCCAAGGAGGTATCAATGCCGCAAAAAATTACCAACATGATGGCGATAGCGTTTGGAGGATGTTTTATGACACATTGAAAGGAGGTGATTTCAGGTCACGAGAAGCCAATACCTATAGATTGGCCGAGCTTTCTGCACCCCTTATTGATCATTTTGTGCAACAAGGCGTTCCTTTTGCCAGGGAATATGGTGGTGTATTGGTAAATCGAAGTTTTGGGGGCGTACAAGTACAACGAACCTTTTATGCCAGAGGGCAAACAGGGCAACAATTATTACTTGCCGCATATTCGCAGCTGTATAAAATGATACGTGCCAAGAAAGTAAAAATGTTTCCACGCAGTGAAATGATCGATTTAGTGGTCATCGACGGAAAAGCAAAAGGGATCATTGTTCGTGATCTAGTTACAGGTATACTGAAACGCTATGTTGCAGATGCAATTGTATTGGCAACTGGTGGCTATTCTCGTGTTTTTAGATTATCTACACTTGCCATTGGATGTAACGGTAGTGCGATTTGGAAAGCCCATAAAAGAGGAGCCTTTTTTGCAGCACCTAGTTTTACGCAAATTCACCCGACTGCATTACCTCAAACCAGTGAGGCACAATCCAAACTTACCTTAATGTCAGAATCCCTTAGAAATGACGGGCGTATTTGGGTACCTAAAAAAAAGGAAGACATCAGGAAAGCAAATGATATACCGGAAAAAGAACGGGATTATTACTTAGAACGCCGCTATCCGAGTTTTGGGAATTTAGCACCTCGTGACATTGCATCAAGAGCTGCAAAAGAACGCATCGATGCCGGATACGGTGTGGGAAGATTAAAAAATGCCGTCTACTTGGATTTCAGGCACGCAATCGATAAATTAGGTATTCAAACTATAAAAGATCGTTATGAAAATCTCTTCGGCATGTATAAAAAAATCACGGGGATTGATGCGTATAAAGAACCCATGCAAATTTCACCTGCCGCGCATTTCTCCATGGGCGGGTTGTGGGTAGATTATGAATTAATGACTACCATCCCTGGACTATATGCAGTGGGAGAATGTAATTTTTCCGATCATGGTGCCAATCGTCTGGGAGCAAATTCATTATTGCAGGCCAGTATCGATGGTTATTTTATATTACCGAATACGATCAATAATTATCTGGCAGGTGCTTTAGAAGAAGATATTCCGACCACCGACCATATCGAATTTGAAAAGGCCGAAAAGGAAGTACGGGTTATCATAGACCGAGTTTTGAATATCAATGGCACCAAAACTGTAGACCATTTCCATAGAGAATTAGGGAAAGTCATGTGGCAAGAATGTGCAATGAGCCGTAATAAAAAGGGGTTGGAAAAAGCGATACTCCAAATAAAAACGTTAAAGGATGAATTCTGGAGTGATGTAAAAGTTACGGGAAGCAGTAATGAACTTAATACCGAACTAGAAAAAGCCCTGCGACTGGCCGATTTTATGGAGATGGGAATTTTAATGTGTACAGATGCACTAGAACGTGAAGAGTCGTGTGGAGCACATTTTAGGGAAGAATTTCAAACCGAAGATGGTGAAGCTGTACGTGTAGATGAAAACTATTCCTATGTGTCTGCCTGGGAGTACGATGAAGGTGATTTTAAATTACACAAAGAAGAACTAGAATTTGAATTTGTAAAACCTTCGGTAAGAAGTTATAAATGACATATAATGAAAGTTACATTTAAAATTTGGAGACAAGAGAACCGGAATACCAAAGGAGCTATAAAAGAATACAAGGTAGATGGGTTAACAGAAGATATGTCCTTTTTAGAAGCATTGGATCACTTAAACGAATCGCTCGTTCTTAAAAACGAAAAAGTTATCGCATACGAGTATGACTGTAGGGAAGGTATCTGCGGGCAATGTGGTGTTTTTATAAATGGTCGTGCTCACGGTCCACACGATAATATCACAACATGCCAACTGCACATGCGCAGTTTTGAAGATGGGGATACTATTGTTGTAGAACCATGGAGGGCTGCTTCTTTTCCGGTACTAAAAGATTTGATCGTAGACCGTTCTGCATTTGACCGAATCATGGAACAAGGGGGATATATAACCGCAAAAACAGGGACTGCACCAGAGGCCAATGCCATTCTTGTTCCTAAAGAGGTATCCGACAGTGCTATGGATGTCGCGGCCTGTATTGGATGCGGTGCTTGTGTAGCTACCTGTAAGAACGCGTCCGCGGCCTTATTTGCATCGGCTAAAATCAACCATCTTAACAACTTGCCGCAAGGACATCCTGAAGCGCACAAACGAGTACAGGAAATGACCTATCAAATGGAACTGGAAGGATTTGGCAGTTGTTCCTTTACAGGTGCTTGTGAGGTAGAATGTCCAGAGGGGATTTCAATAACCAACATAGCAGAGATGTATGCTAAATATACAAAGGCAAAATTATTTGGCTAAATTGAATCAACAACTTCCGTGCAAACCCGCGAGATATCCTAAAAATTGCCCGCTCCCCGATGGAGAAGGAAATCATCATTAGCAGGTTATTGGCGGTACTTGATCCTAGCAAAATAGGAATCAAAATCCGTAGTCTTAAAAAATGATTACGACAGATCCATGGGGGAAAAATGGAGGGAAGCACGAACGCAACATCAACAATGGAATAGAATTATTATGCAATTTAAAAAAATATAAAATGGGAAAATTGATATTGGTAAGACATGGAAAAAGTGAGTGGAACCTAAAAAATATATTTACAGGATGGACGGATATCGACCTTGCCGCGGAAGGCATTGAAGAAGCCAAAAATGCGGGTGAGATTTTGAAACGCAATACTATTGAAATAGATATATGTTTTTCCTCCTACCTAAAACGCGCCATCCGCACGGCTTGGATTTTATTGGAAACGGCCGAACAGATGCACGTGGACACCCGTTACCATTGGAAACTGAACGAACGGCACTACGGGGATTGGCAGGGTAAGAATAAGGAAGAGGTGCGCAATTCGATAGGGGAAGATTACTTTTTGAATGTTCGAAGGGGATATGACACGCCGCCCCCGATTCTATCCAAGGAAGATGAGCGAAATCCGAAATTTGATCCGAAATATAGCCGGGTAAATCCCTCTGTGCTGCCCTTGGGCGAATCATTAAAGGATACCTCGAAAAGGGTCGTCAATTACTTTTTTGAGGCAATTGCGGCCCAATTGGCAAAGGATAGGACTATACTTATCTCCGCACACGGAAATTCATTGCGCGCCTTGATAGCGCATCTAGAACATATTTCGACTCTCGATATTGAAAGAGTGGAAGTTAATACTGGGGTTCCTCATCTCTATGAATTTGATGGCAATCTGAACATATTGAATCATCACCGATTAAAATAGGGAAACAACTACTTTAGAAATCCTTAAAATAATCAGAATGATCGCTCTTAAAATAATTCAAAAAGCTGCAAGAGCACTATGGCGCTAAGAACAAACTGAGATGTTAAGTTTGTCACTTGCCCATATACTGTACGGCACATTCAAGGGCGGATCTGGCCGTTTTTAAAAAATCGAAAAGAACGAGAATGGTCGCGATTTTCTTCATGATCCACACTTTTTAATGGTTCAGGAAAAAATAGTCAGTGACTTTTGAAGAAAATATGACAATTATCATGTCATAGGAAAATAGGTCTTTTTAGTATTGTGTTCGAGAAAGAAAACCTTATTTTAGCGCAGGAATTTTCAATGGATATAGGGTCTATATGCCTTCTTTAAATGTTAGGTTTTGAAGGGGTTACGATTTCGGAAAGATTTAAAAACGTATGGTAAAATGCTTTCTTTTGATTTGGACTAAGAACCTTTTGGATGCATTGCCCTTATGGGTTTTTGGAAAAGTAATCGAACTCCTATTCCCGAACGCAATGAACCGCCATAAATGAAGCCTACCATGTTCTTCCGCCCTTTTCGATTCATTTGGCCCAATGGGATTTTTGTATTGGCTTCCCTGCTTCTTATCACGGCGAAACTTTCAGGGCAAACCACTCAAACAATCGAATCGGAAACCCGAACGCTCCAATTCGACCTGAAAGACGATAAGACCCGTTGGTTCGCTTTCCATACCTATGCCCAACTGTGGACACGACTGAACGATAACAATCCGGGAAGCCTTGTTTCCGAAGAGCTTCAAGACCGAACCTTTGATATTTCGGTACGGCGATTCCGGTTGGGCTTTCAGGCGCAGCTTAGCGAAAGACTTTTGATCTATTCACAACTGGGCATCAACAACCTCAATTATTTATCGCCGCGCGGCACATCGTTGGACCTTTTGGATGCCTATGCAGAATATTCCTTTTCGCGATCGATATCCATTGGTGCGGGAAAAACGGCTTGGACGGGACTTTCAAGATACTCCGCCCCCAATACTTCAAAACTGCTTTCCTACGATCTTGTATTGCTCGCCCTGCCAACGGATGACGAAACCGACGATCTTATTCGAAAGCTGAGTATATATGCCAAAGGAAAACTGGGCCAACTGGATTATCGGTTGGTGGCCTCCAAACCTTTTTCTTCGGGCAATAGTCCCAATTTTGACGGGGAGCTGACAGAAAATGTAGCCAAGTTCAACGATAAGAGCAATGAGGGTGTTTATTCCAGCTATCTAAAATGGGAATTCCTAGACGCCGAACCGAACGACATTCCATTTTCCGTCGGTACCTACCTCGGCAAAAAGAACGTATTGAGTATTGGTATAGGAGCGGAGTTTCAAAATGATGCACTGTCATCCTTACAAAGCGGAAGGGAACAAGACCACGATATGATGCTATGGACCGTAGATATCTTTTTGGATAAACCTATCGACACCAAAAAGAATACGGTACTGACAGCCTATTTGGGCTACTATAACTACGATTTTGGACCCAACTATATTCGGAATACCGGCGCGAACAACCCTATAAAAGAAGTCGATGCCAACCTTGCCTCGTTCAACGGGCCGGGAAATGCCTTTCCCGTAGTGGGTACGGGAAGCTCTTTTTTCGGCCAGGCGGGATATTTATTTCCAAAAATGGGCAATAGCGAAGACCGTGGGCAATTACAGCCCTACGTATCTCTTCAATACTCCAATTTCGAACGACTGAAAAACCCTATGTTTTATTATGATATTGGAATCAATTGGTTGCTCAAGGGGCATCTTTCCAAGTTTTCCCTCAATCTTCAGAACCGTCCCATTTTTCAATCGACCGCACAAGGACTCGAACCGAATGATCGAAACTGGTCGGCGGTACTGCAATATATCATACGATTGGAATGAGACCGAACCGAATTTTTTATATGATACTTTTTCTTTTCCTGAACAGTGCCGGAACAGTTTCCGTTATGGCCCAAAAGAAATCGGGAAATGAACCGCTACGTTTATACTTGAATGCCAATGGAACCCAATGGCTACAGTTCAGTTCGTACTTGCAACTTTGGGGGCGGGTCAACGAGAACAATCCCGGTAGCACCGTAAACGATGAATTGGAAAACGTAACCACGGATATCTCGATACGCCGATTTCGATTGGGGGTTTCCTCCTCGCCTTGGGCAAAAACCTATGTTTCGTTTCAATTAGGGGTCAATAACCTGAACTATCTTTCCCCCCGCGGCACCTCGGTCGATCTGTTGGATGCTTACGTACAATACGATTTTTCCGAATATTTGGGAATAGGCGTTGGCAAATCGGCTTGGAACGGGCTATCGCGCTATACCTCGCCCAGTTCTTCCAAACTTATGGGATACGACCTCACTTTCGTTGCCCTTCCGACACTTGACAGCACCGATGACCTGATCCGAAAATTAAGCCTCTTTGCCAAGGGAAAGATGGGGGCCATCGACTATCGGGTTGTACTGGCAAAGCCATTATCGGTGCGGAACAGCAGTTCATTCAACCCCGAACCTGAGGAGAAATTGGCACGTTTTACCAATAACCGGCCGAAGCTACAGTATTCAGGCTACTTAAAATATGAGTTTTTGGAACGGGAGAGCAATACGAGTCCTTTTCACACCGGCACTTATCTCGGTGGTAAAAAAGTGTTGAACCTCGGAGCGGGCTTTACGTTTCAGGCCGATGCGCTTTGGTCGTTGGAAGATGGCGACGAACGCTATCACGATCTAAAGCTTTTCGCCTCGGATATTTTCTTAGATCTTCCCCTAGGTTCCAACAAACAAAAGGCTATTACCTGTTATTTGGGATATTTTAACTTTAATTTCGGGCCGAATTACATACGGCTTTTAGGAGCCAACAACCCCACAAATGGCGTTCGGCCCGAAATGGCCTCCTTTAACTGGAGGGGTAATGCATTCCCTGTATCAGGAACGGGCGAGGCGGTCTTTGGGCAATTCGGTTATCTTTTTCCCAAAATGGGTGCCGGCGGTAGCATTGGGCGGTTACAACCTTATCTTTCAGGGCAATATTCGGAGTTTGAGGGTTTCGCAAATTCCATCGTTCAATATGACCTTGGCGTAAACTGGTATTTTAACGGACACCTGTCCAAACTTTCGTTCAACGCCCAGAACCGGCCTATTTTGTTCGATTCGAGAAATGGTTTAGCGGTGCAAGATCGCAAATGGATGCTCGTACTGCAATATCAGTACAGGATGGAGTAAGGGTTGTTTCAGGGACGGCCATCAAAACCAAAAATCGGTCCTTGTGCGACCTCCCGGTAAACTTTCCGGGGTCGATACAGAGCGTTCCGTTTTCGGTTTCAGTGCCCATACCTTTATCCACCGTCAATTTTTGAAAGGTATCCCCGTCCAAATTTCAATGTGCAGTGATGTCTTACAACCCGGATTTTTAAGGTCTTTGTTTTGAGCTGTTTTTAGATAGTGTTTCTTCCATAATAATTAGATTTCAGTGTCGTTATCCTGTCGTCATTACAGCTGTGCCCATTGAGCGAATGGGACATAGTTTATTGATTAAATCGTTTTAATTTAATCAATGGCCAGTACGGGCACTTGGGAGTGTACTGCCAAAAATCGTGTCAACTGTCCTTCGGAAGGTTCGCCGTGCATTGCATGGTTTCTGGGCAGGATGGCGATGAGATCGATATCGTTTTTCGACACATAGGTCAATATCCCCTTGGCCACGTCCTTGTTATTGATAAAAACACGTTCCGCATAAAAATTTTCAAGATAGTACTCCACCGTATTCTTATTTTTTTCCTCTTCCTCGGAATAGCCGTAGCTGCCGGGCCGGTTCTTTACCGTTACCACATGCACCTTGGCGTTGAACCTTCGGGCAAACTTTAACAATATTCCCAAGGCTTCGGTATCGTCTATTTCTTCTTTTCCCAGCACCAGGGCAATGCACCGCATCCGGAAATCAATGTTGCCCTTGGGCACTACCAAAACGGGGCAGTCAGCTGCCAAGACAAGCTTTGAGGTGTTTGTCTCACCCGAATTGCCGTCCATTCGGGAGCCTAAAGTACCCATGATGACTAGGTCGATTTGCCTGGTTTTTTGAATATCCAACAGCGACTGCGTCAACGATCCACCTTGTATTTTCCATTCCATTTTGTTTTTGAGCACCAGCCTGTATTTCTTCTCAAGCTTTGTGAAATTTTCGGGAAGCAATTCGAAATTGCTATGTCCGGAGATATAGGCCAAAATAATCTTTATGTCGCCATTTCGTCCTATGAAGGCTACAGCGTATTCCAGTGCCCTTTTTGCACTTTCCGAAAAATCGAAGGGAATGAGAATAGTCGAAATTTTATCCATGATGCAAAGGTTTTGATTAATTGTTATAGACAAAATTACATGTCGATTGAGGCTCTAAAAATGACCATGGTCATACTCTGTTGAAAAAATTTACGCTATAATTGATTCTTGAAAACAGCGAAGGTAAATTAGCGAAATATGGATTTAGTAGCAGGAATGGATATCGGGGGCACCAAGACCAAGATCGGTCTGGTGGACCAGCACGGCGAGTGCCACGAACAGCTATTTTTCAGAACACAGGAGTTTGAGAGTTTCGATGATTTTTTGGTTAGGATAAAGGATGGCATCGATGAACTTAAGGCAAAGATAAAGTCGCCAGTAAACCTGATCGGCTGCGGTATCGGAGCGCCCAATGCATCGAGCCGGAACGGCACCATCGAAAATGCCGCCAACCTCAAATGGAAAGGTTCGGTGCCGCTACTCGAAAAATTGAAGCATCGCATCGACCTGCCCATGCGGATCATGAACGATGCGAGTGTAGCGGCCTTGGGAGAAATGCTCTTCGGAAACGCCAAGGGCATGAATGACTTTATCGTTATCACTTTGGGCAATCGCCTTTTCGTTTGGACCAAAGCACTCCATAAGCTCATGAAGGCTAATAGCATATCTCCCCTGAGCTTGTATTTCATATAAATAATCCGAAATATCGTGGCCAATCACAAAAATATGTTTGTGTAAATTTATGATAAATGTAGTTAATTGTAAACATTTATATTAGATTTTAAAATATTATTATTTATAGATAAAACGAGATCCCAATATTACCCTTAAATATATCGCGTGGATTCTATCCGGTTTTTGTAGCGGTCAGGTAGATAGTCCAAAATTAAAAAATTCGATTAGACAAGCTTGTAAGATGAATTTGGCAGTTATTCATTACATCCTTATGGTAAGTAACTGCGTGTGGGCGAAGATAAAGGCATGGGGCATTTTTTCTATACTCCATGCTTTTATCAGCGGTTCCGAGGGGGTTGGAAATTTTTGGGCTTTTCAACTCCCGCAGGAACTAGTTTAGGACTGGTTCAATATTTTCCTTTACTTATTTTTTTTGGATAATCAAGCTAACGTAATTTAGAATCATGGAAATTATTTCCAATATAAAACAAAAGAACCATAAGCGATTCACTTAATGTGAAATCACTTATGGTTTTAAACTTAAAAGTCTCTATAACAAATAGTATTATTTTTTATCCAACAATTTTTCCAAGTAACTTATTTTTTCCTTTTCAGCAGCCAACAAACGTTCGTAGAGTTTTTTATTTTCCTCATAAGATTCTACCAATTTATCAAGTGGATTAAAGGTACATGTATTATTATGACCAAAATTACTACTTGAAACAGCTTCATTAAAAGTATTAAAATAATTAATGGCCAATTCTTCATAAAAATTTTCAATAGCCTCTCTTGTTACTCCCAGAACTTTGGCAACATGTTCCAGCTTTTCATCTTCAACAGTTTCACTTTGCTCCATTAAAGAAACGCTTTGTTGGCTTATGCCCAGTTCCATGGCAAGGGCTTCTTGCTTCATACCTCGTAATTCCCTTATTCGGCCGAACTTCCTTCCAAAATGGTTTGGTTTTGTTGCAGTGCTCATGTGTGAAATTTACTTCTTATTGTATTTTTTCGATTAATAAAGATAATGGAAAATCTCCAAATGTCATTGGTAAAATACCAAATTCAATTGGTAACATACAATCTGTTTTGGTTCGGTACATTCTAATTATAGAGTTACTTCATAACAGATAATTAAAAATTATGAGACTAGACGATTTCTCTTTATGGAATTAATCAACTGTATTGGAAATAGAACCCACAAACCAACCCTATTAAACAGCCTATGAAAATGAAAAAACAATAAGGCTTGAAGGAAATTCGTAAACGCTACCAAAATCTTATTGGGCTCTTAAAACAGGATTCAGGTAATCCATCAAATACTTATAAGGTCTCAATTGAAGTCAAAGATAACAGTGATCTTCTGTTGAACATAGCAAGCCTATTGGAAATATGTGTATTTGCTTTGGACGGAAACGGAATGCTCTTGTCTCCAAACAATCAAAATGTAACCAAACATGACAGCGTTTGCAGGGTGCTGGAATTGGTCCTAAATATACTGCCACACAGTCAAATGGATTTTATGGACTACGTGACCGAAAAGCTGAACGGTTTGGACAATGCCAATACAAAATCATATGAATAAATATGAACTATGAACCCAAACGAAGAAAAACTGATTAACAGCTTAAAACATCAGGCACTGGACCACCACCCTACATTAAAGCCCCACTCCTTCTTTAAAAATAAGTTTGAGGTCAGTCTCTTTTATGTGGACAACCATGTGGATTTGGTGTTGACCGTCCGAGCTATGCTCTACCTAGCCATGAAGACAATCGACCCGGAATTAATTGATGATATTAACGATAGATATAAAAAAGAATATATCCGTCAGGTACTTACAATTGCCAATAGGTTATTGCCGCAAGGGGAGGAGGCGCTTTTGGATGATCTTAATCTTTATTATAGAGAGGAAAAATTGAGGGAAGGATTGAATTAGCAATCTCACTTCAACTTAAAATGAAGCATTCGTGCAATTAAAAATTGAGTAGTTAAGTGAAATGCACCACACAAAAGAAGGCTTTTATTTTTCAAATCAACAGCAAATTTATAGAGTTATTGAATTGAACAATTAACTAATGCATAAATGTCTAGACTTTCTCAAAAATTACAATTGGCTTATTGGCCATAATACTACATAAATATTATACTTTTACTGTTTGCATCCAATTTATTTCATAATGACCAATTTTTTCGCAAGAATTTTCTTTTCCACACGTTTAACGGCCGTTTTATTTATTGTTTTTGCTACAGCCATGGCCTTTGGTACTTTTATAGAAAGCTGGTACAGCACGGAAACCGCAAGAATATGGATTTACAACGCTACATGGTTCGAGGCCATTATGGTCTTTTTTGTCATTAATTTTGTGGGGAATATTGCTCGTTATAATCTTTTAAAAAAGGAAAAATGGGCAATACTTATTTTACACCTCTCTTGGATTTTAATAATACTTGGAGCATTTGTTACCCGGTATATAAGTTTCGAAGGAATGATGCCAATAAGGGAAGGGAACACGGAAAATGTATTTTATTCGGACAAAACCTACCTTACCGTTTATGTTGATGGGGAAATAAACAACGAGCCCAAACGGAAGATTTTAGAGGACGATATATTGGTTACCACGGAAGCTATCAAATCCAATTTGCCCTGGAATTCTGATTTTAATGGACAACCATTTACCATATCCTATGCCGGGTTTATAGAGGGCGCAAAAGAAGGTTTGGTAGAAGATCCCAATGGGAAGGAATATTTAAAAATTGTGGAAGCAGGTGACGGACAACGTCATGAGCATTATTTGGAAAACGGAGAGGTTAGCAGTATACACAATGTTTTGTTTTCCTTGAACAAAATGACCGAAGGAGCTATAAATATTATTGAGTCCGATGGTAATTATCAGATTAAATCCCCTTTCGAAGGACAGTTTATGAGAATGGCCGATCAATTGCAAGGAGAATTGCTGAAAGATAGCCTTCAAACGCTGCAATTAAGATCTTTATACACTACTGCAGGAATGCAATTTGTAATTCCAGAACCTATTATCAAGGGAGCCTATGGCGTAATTTCCATACCAGAGAATGAGAAAACAGAGAACGACCTGGATGCTTTGATCGTGGATATTAGCAGTAACGGTGAAACTGTCCGCAAAAAATTATTGGGAGCTAAAGGTGTGGCCAATTTTTCCGGGGAATTTAAGGTAGGAGGGTTGGACTTTAACATTTCGTACGGTTCCAAGGTGTATACCTTGCCTTTCGGGATTAAATTAAACGATTTTATTGCCGAAAAACATCCGGGAACCGAAAACAGCTATGCGTCCTTTATGAGTAAGGTAACCATTGAGGACGAACGTCCCTTTGACTACGATATTTACATGAACCATATTTTGGACCACAAGGGATATCGTTTTTTTCAAGCTAGTTTTAACCAAGATGAAAAAGGAACAATATTGTCCGTAAACCACGATTTTTGGGGTACTTGGATAACTTATATTGGATATTTTTTATTGTATGCCGGACTCATGGGTATAATGTTCTATGGTAAGACCAGGTTTAAAAGCCTGGGTGCATCCTTGGAGAAATTAAAAAATAAAAGATCCAAATTGGCTGTACTAATTATCCTAGGAAGCACATTAAATATGATGGCGCAGGAAAATGTAGAGGCAGATTCACATGCGCATAACAATATGCCAACTCCCGAGCAGATAGATTCCCTATTACATGTAATTACTCCTTCCAAGAAACATGCTGCCAAGTTTTCTAAATTGGTAGTTCAGGATGCCGGAGGGCGTATGAAACCCATAAATACGTTTTCTTCCGAACTATTGAGGAAACTAAGTCTTAAGGACAAATATACCGACTTCAATTCCGATCAGGTATTTCTATCAATGATGTTAAATCCGGCAGCCTGGTATAATGCTGAATTTATTGCCTTGGACAAAAAAGGGGACAATGACAGTATTCGGAAAATTTTGGATGTGGAGCACGCTAGAAAGTATATCAAGGCAACCGATTTTTTTAACGAAAAAGGGGAGTATAAATTGACACCGTTTCTTAGAGAGGCATACGCCACCAATACCCCCAATCAATTTCAGAAAGATTTCAAAGCTTTGGATGAACGACTGGTACTTTTGGATCAGGCATTGGGGGGTGAAATAGTCAAGATATTTCCATTGCTCAATGACGACAATAATAAATGGATCTCGGCAGTGGAATATAGGGGAGGCCAATATCAGGTATCGGATTCCCTATATGCCAATTTTATAAAGAATGCCGTTCCCTTCTATTTAATGAGCTTGGAGAAAGCAGTAAAAACCGGCGACTATTCCGAAGCCGATAAATTGTTGGCCGCCTTTAAAAAGAATCAAGAAAACCACGGTAGTGAGGTATTGCCCTCTGAAAGCAAAATTAACGCGGAAGTATTTTACAATAAAGCAGATATTTATAATAAGCTATATAAGTATTATGCCTTGGTTGGACTCTTAATGTTTGTGCTACTGGTATTCCAAATTATTAAGGATAGAAAAGCTCTTCGTTTTAGCATAGCCGGGATCAAAGTCCTAATTTATGTGTTTTTTGTTTTGCATACCCTTGGATTGGGAATGCGCTGGTACATATCCGGGCATGCACCTTGGAGCGATGCCTATGAGAGTATCCTATATGTTTCCTGGGCAACTTTGGGTATGGGGCTTCTTTTCAGCAAAAAAAGTGATATGACGGTCGCCGCGGCTACTTTTGTGACATCCATGCTGTTATGGATTGCCCATCAGAGTTGGGTAGATCCGTCAATAGCCAATCTTGTACCGGTATTGGATAGTTATTGGTTAATGATCCATGTTGCTGTAATTGTAGGTAGTTATGGCCCCCTCACCGTGGGCATGATCTTGGGTGTAGTCAGCCTTTTGTTGATCATAATGACCAATAGTAAGAATAAGGAAAAAATGGACCTGAACATCAAGGAGCTTACCATCATCAATGAGCTTTCCTTAACGGTAGGTCTGGTCATGCTGACTATTGGAAATTTCTTGGGAGGACAATGGGCCAATGAAAGTTGGGGTCGCTACTGGGGATGGGATCCAAAGGAAACATGGGCCTTGATCTCAATAATGATCTATGCTTTTGTAATTCATACAAGGTTGATTCCAGGTCTACGAGGTAAATGGATGTTCAATTTTCTAAGTGTAGTTGCCTTTGGAAGTATTATGATGACCTATTTTGGGGTGAATTTCTATTTAGTAGGACTTCATAGTTATGCCAGTGGCGCACAGGTAATTACGCCCACTTTTATTTATTATACCGTTTTTGGGGTATTGCTATTGGGAGCAGTAAGTTACTGGAGAAATAAAAAATATTATGCCAAATAATTTTAAATTTTTCTGATTTTCAAGAAATTTACCTTTCACAAGCAGGGCTATGTCCATTTTTGTTTTTAATATGGTAGAATTAATCCCTTATGTAATTGGCGTATAAACAATTTTGAAATTATCTATCAAACCAGTTTTAATGATTTTAAAGCTATATTTTATCAATCCCAAATCTTACCATAACTTACCTGCGCACGGATCCTGATTCGATTTTATAGTGTTCGGGCGGATAAGCGTAAATAAAATCGAATTAGGGCGCATTGTGCTTATGTTTTGGAGCACAATGCCAATGCCTTTATTAAGATAATATCCGATAATAAACGTTTGTAAACGGCTAACTGTTCACTAATATTTCAAATAGGTTAAAGTTTATACATTAAAAAAAAAGACATCTTTGCAACCAACGGGCGCAAAGCAAGATCGTTTTTGTGGCAACAAAAACACATCTTGAATTCTCTATTTGATGTAAAAATTTGCCTAAAAATGGGGCTTTCGGAAGCTTTTGCCGTAAAAATCTATTATTAACATAGACTTTTTAGGATTAAATACTTGATAGTCAGTACAATATATACAGTAACACTGCTTTAGCGTGTTACCCTCTTGCTTTACCCCTTAGTTTAGCAAACACACTATAATACAAATTTGTCAAATTTATTTTCTAGATTGGGTTTGGTATTTATTACCAAATTGTTTTCATACAAAATGATGAATAGCATTAAAGAAGTGATATTGACCCCTTCGGAGAAAAATGGTGAAAATGAAATGGCATTGCAACCGTACGTATGGAAAGAGGAGCCAATTTGGGACTATTACTACTACTATTACTAGTTGATTCTACCAATACCAAATAATATACACCTTATAACCAATAAAACCTTAATGACATTAAAGGATTTATTATATTAGACGTATGATGGATAAATGAGCATTGATCATATGTTAATTATAAAAAATGTTACTTAAAGAATCCTCTGTACTTCGTAGATTACCAGCAGTCATAGAAGAAAAACAACTATTGATACTGGATTCTTTGAGGTTCACTATTGACATAATTGATTACAATTATGAAAACATTGAAAACAGGATTCTAAGAATATCAGAAGGAAAGGAAAATAAAGAGTTTCCTCAGCTTTTTCATTATGTATGGAGTTTATTAGATAATGTTCGGCGATTTATCATGCTTTATCAAGTCCTTGCAACAGATAATAATTACACTTTGATAGAGCCTATAAAATATGTGAATGATTCTAGGAATACTTATCAACATATGGAGGCAAGAATTGACGAGTCACTAATAGACAATCGACAACCATTTTTTGGAAAACTAAAATGGACCTATCATGATAAATTATCTTGTGAAGCTTATAGATTTATGGCAATCAGTGGAATACTTTATGGAGACCCTGGAAAAGTGGATTTTGTGAATTTCAATGAAGCTCTGACAATTGAAAATATTTACTTAGAAACTGTAGATAAAAAACAGAAGACGGAAATAAACATTTCTCAACTATACTTGGATTTTAAAGGAGTGGTTCGGGATTTAGAGAAAGGACTTGAAATGAAAATTTCTGAACATAATTTGGAGCTCAACAATTGGACTTCAAGACAGGACATAATAATGAAAGTCAAAAGGACTTTACCTCCTGAAAATAAATGACTAAGGTCAAACCTAGAGGTAGTGTAGGCATTACGATAATATTAAAAGATCTGTGTTTATTTGTATAGTCACTTAATCTCATGGATTTAGCTTTGGATATAATAGAAAAGCAAAACAATAAGCTTTAGTTTTGTGCGAAGACGAAAACGAAATGTTCCCTAACTTTCGTACTCCGCTTAGCTCAAACGTTAGGCATAATTATCGAAATGGTAACAAACAATAAAATTTTACTTAGGTTTTTAGTCCTTTTCGTAGTCTTGTTGACAGTTCCTTTTCCGTTAAACACATTTCCTAAATTAGAGTTTATTTCAGAGTCTATTTTGAAGTTTTATCAAAAAATCATCACTTGGCTTGGGGAGAATATTTTTAATCTAGAAAGGTCTTTTTCAATAAACCAAACTGGAAGTGGAGATAAGACGTTTGATTATCTGCTCCTTTTATTTCTTTTGATTATTACAGTTTTTGGAACTATTGTTTGGTCGATTGCCGACAAAAAGAATAGGAACTATGAAAACTTGAATTATTGGTTTCTTGTTCTAGTAAGATACTATCTAGGCTATTTCATGATTTATTACGGTCTATTTAAAATAATTCCAATACAATTTGGGGAAATTAACTTTTGGAAAATGCTACAACCATATGGTGAATCCTCGCCAATGGGTTTAGCGTGGACTTTTCTTGGACATTCTAAAGGCTATAGTCTATTTATAGGCCTATCAGAATTCATTGGGGGTATTTTTCTTTTCCACAAAAGAACCAAACTATTAGGCGCGTTAATTTTAATACCCGTAATAGTAAATATCGTAGCCATAAATTTCTTTTTTGATGTGCCAGTTAAAATATTTTCATCCCTGTTACTTTTAATGGCAATTATAGTAATAGCACCAGACTTCAAAAGATTATTAAATCTTATAATTTTTAACAAGCCTACGTACACTGTAAACTTCGCCAGTCCTTTTGAAACAAAAAAATGGGTTTTATGGACCAATATAGTTAAGTGGCTATTTGTTCTTTCCATACTTTATAACACTATTGACTTAACCATAGGCATACATAAAACAAGAAAAAACAAACCTGAATTATTCGGGCTATATGAAGTTACAACCTTTGTCAGCAATGAAGACACTATCCAACCACTTTTAACGGATGACAAAAGATGGCGATACATTTTTATTGAGTATCCAAATACCATTCAATTTTCAAGAATGGATAAATCTCGATATGGCCTTAACTCTGAGATAGACACTTTAAAAAAACAAATCAAACTGACTGAATTTAAGGATTCGACTCAAGTCTATTTATTGAATTTCAAAAAAACGGATTCGACTTTAAATATCAGCGGTATTTTTCGACAGGATACTATTTTTTGCAAAACTAAGCGATTAGACCTAAAGGACTTTAGGCTTACCTCTAGAGGTTTTAATTGGATAAATGAACACCCATATAACCGATAGAATACTATGCCTAACACAACCTGTAAACAATACAGGCCGCAGGCTTTATCAAATGGATTGTGTATTTTTTTAAGTTGGCATAATCTGTTGGATTTTGCTTTGGACAACAAAACAAAACAAAAAGATAATGCTATGTGTATGACGGAAAACAAACACTAGTTTGCTCCGGCGGTGTTCATAGCTAAATTATTGTAAGCAATTTGCCATAATCTTATAAAATCATTAATAAATGAAAAATCTAATTTTAATTCTTTTGACAATATTATGTCTCGTTGGTTGTAAAAAAGATATCAATCAGTCTTTTGTCATAAATGGAAAAATTGTTGGGGATATTCCAAAGTACATTTATTTGATGTACGGAAATATAAAAGATAGTTCTCTCATTAAAAATAATGAATTCAAATTTTATGGAGAAATAAAATACCCAACAAGAGCAGAATTAGTTATACATCCAATATCTTCAATTAATAAATCATTTTATATCGAAAATTCAAGTTTTGATATTGAAATCACTTCTGAGAAAAGAAAATATAAAGACGTTGAATTGAATTTCATTAACATAGACACAATTTTTAATAACAATACCGCCCAAATTCAATATGATTTTGAAAACTTCAACAAAGAATTCAAAAATAATAGTGATTGGAAATCAAAACTTTCAAAAAAACTAAATGAAATTATATTGAAAAATCCTGAAAATCAATATAGTGGAGACATCTTATCTGAAATAACTAAACAATCTATTTTACCAAATGATGAAATAGAGACACTATTTAAAAAATTGGATTTAGAAAAACAATCAAAAAACAGTATTTGGAGAATTAAAAAAATATTATATCCTATTGAGAAAATTGGTATTGGTCAAAATATCTCGGATTTTGAATTACCAAATAATAAAGGTACTCTAATTAATACAAACAAATTTAGGGGGAAATATTTACTCATTGATTTTTGGGCTTCTTGGTGTATACCTTGTCGAAAACAAAATATTGAATTATTAAAAGTTTATAAAAATCATAAAAACAATGACTTGGAAATTCTTGGTATTTCAATAGACAACAACAAAGCCGCCTGGTTAAAAGCTATTGATAAGGATTCTATCATTTGGCAAAATGTTATAGAAACAAATGGATTTGAAAGTGATATTTTGCAAAAATATAATGTTGTTTCAGCGATACCTCATAATTATCTGATTGATCCAAACGGAAGAATTATTATGGAAAATATTTCGGCTACTGAATTGGGAGAACTTTTAAACTAGTAATAAAAACTGATGGCAATATCGTATCGTTAATTGCTTGGTTCTAGGCTTCTTGCGAAAATCCTCGCGGATTTTCTATTCAGTTTTTATTTACTAAATTACGTGTTTAACCAAGCAACTGATCATTCACAAACACGTTGTAGGCAATAGCTCAAAATGAAAAGAACGTCTTAATAATTATTCTTCTTTTTCAAATACTTTTTCTAATGATTTGACAAAATGACAAGAATTTTGAGGTGCAATCCGATGCCACATAGAACATGAAAATTCAAATCTTTCAAAAGAGTTCAATGTTTTTTTCGTGTTCTCCATACTACTTGCAATGGTTAGACTTTTTAAATGAAATATGAAATTATGCTAAAAAAAGCAATGTATGTTTTGGTCTTTTTGATAATGGCCTCTTGCAAAAACGATAAGAAAAAAGTTAGTTACGAAATAAATGGTATCGTTGAAGGTTTCAATGATAGCATTTGCGTGATTAATCAATTTGAGTATGAATCTGTCTATTTCAAGGATTCTGTCGTTATCAAAGATGGAAAGTTCAAATTCACGGGAACTATTGATAGGCCCAGAAGAACATTACTTACAATAAAAGGCATGCCGGGAAACACGTTTTTCTGGTTGGAAAACACCCAAACATCGGTCACAATCAATCATGACGATTTGAAGAAAGCAATAGTCGTGGGAGGCAAAGATCAGGGAATGGCGAATTTACACAAATCAAGAAAACGTCCAATTATAAATAAAATAGATAGTCTGGATAATATTATAATGGCAGGGAGGGAGACAGGAAACTTGACGCATCAGGAACAAGATACCCTTATATCGAGAATGAAGGCATTAAATGAAGAACTTTATGAGATTACCAACACATTTATAAGGGATTTTCCTAATTCCTTAGAAAGTGCCAGAACCTTAAATGAATCAAGATTTAGAATGGATAAGAATTTGTTCACTGAGCTTTTTGCATTAATGAACAATAAGACCCAGGCGTCGATTTATGGAAAAGAAATAGCTCGCTATCTGAAGCTGAACATAAACCCACAAATAGGGGACAAGTATGTTGACTTTGAACTGAATAATTCAATGGGACAAAACACAAAAATTTCTGAGCTAAGGGAAAGATATACTTTGATTGAATTTTGGGCATCTTGGTGTGGACCTTGTAGAGAGTCAAATCCGGCCCTTAAAAAAGTATTTGAGAAGTTTCATGAAAAAGGATTTAATATTGTAGGCGTCTCAATGGATCATATGCAGGAGAAATGGTTGAAAGCGATTAAGGAAGATAGTTTACCTTGGGATCATATTTTGAATGAAAAAGGGTCTTGGGGTGATGTGGCTACAATTTATAATATTAAAGGAATCCCGGACAATATTCTTATAGATGATAAGGGTATAATAATTGGAAGAAGCCTTGTAGTTGATGACTTGGAGGCTAAACTTGAAATGGAATTCAATGAAAAATAATATGTGAAAATTATTTTAATTACTGGTAGACAAATCTTATGAATAAGAAATTCGATTCGTGACTTCGGTTCAAAGTCCCACTATTGTTCAGATGGATTTTACTCGGACGAAAAAAAATACGAAAACGTAGTCGATCATGCTTATTCTTGACCGACGCTACTGATTGGAACACATCTAAACGTAACACGGACTTCTGGGCTGAATCGAAAGGTCTGTGTATATTTGTTAAGAAGCTAAATCATATGGATTTAGCTTAGGAGCAAAAAAAAAGCAAAACCAAAAGCTATAGTTTGGTGCTCAGACGAAAACGAAAAGTTTCCTTGCATGGATCCCCTTATTAGAACTGCTTAATAGTACAATGTTTTGGCAAATATTTGGTGTTCATGAATTTAATTATTGAACTTATTTACTTGATAAGTACTATGTTCGACAACAGAATCTAACATGATACATTTTATTTGTACCTTTATAACACTAAAGAATAGCAAATAATATCTTTAGGGTTCTTACTTGGTTTTGAGTGTACAAATAGGTGTGCAAAACGAAATAAAATTTTATAAATAATTGTAAAACAGCGCTTTGGGTGTAAGTAGTTAAGTCTGCCACCCCGACGAACCTAGAAATAGGTAGTAGTATTAACACTGTTAATCACTTGATTTTCAGTGTTTTTTGTTTTTACACATTTTATTTGATATCAAATGATATCATATGTGCACACCTAATTCGGGGATCAAGTACGATTTCTGGGTATTTGGATATTTATGCAAATAAGTAACGCCTCTGAACTGTGCCCTAAATCTTGCATAAATACATTAATGTTCAATAGCTGTTTTTTTTATTGAATTATTATTAATCAAAAGTTTATAAATAATTAATAAAAGTTAATAAAAATAGCTCTATATTTGACAAGTGTTGAATTAACATTTGTTAATTGTATTCTTTGCTCCCGTTATTTTAATTGTATAACGGGAGTCATTGCACAGGATTAAACTATTCTAAAACGGAATAACAGTAATAAATTCAATTGTAAATGAAATACCTAAAATTAAAATATGGGCTTTTAGCGGTTGTTATTATAGTAACAACTTTACTTTCTTGTAAATCGGCTTCCATTGAGCAGGAGGAGGATAAATTCACCAATTATCTATTTACTTATTTTACCGGAAATGGACCTGGAGAAGAAGCAATCCACTATGCCATAAGTAAAGATGGATATAACTATCAAGCTCTTAATAATAATCAACCTATAATAGATTCCAAAAAGATTAGTTCATCAGGAGGTGTAAGAGATCCGCATATACTACGTGGAGCAGATGGTAAGACATTTTACATGGTGGTTACGGATTTGTATGTGACTGAACAAGGTTGGAACAACTATGCCATGATTTTAATGAAATCGACCGATCTCATCAATTGGTCGTCAAGTATTGTGAATATCCCACAAACTTATCCAAAGGAATTTAGTGACATCAAACGTGTTTGGGCTCCACAGACCATTTATGATACGGAAACAGATCAATACATGATTTATTGGTCAATGCTAGGAGATGAAGGACCGGATATCATATACTATGCTTATGCCAATAAGGATTTTACCGGTTTGTCCTCTGTGCCAAAACAATTGTTCCATAGTCCTTCCGATAGTGCTTGTATTGATGGTGATATCATATACAAGGATGGTATGTATAACTTGTTTTTTAAGAACGAAAGCTCTGGAGGTGGTATTAGAAAAGCGGTGTCCAATAAACTTACCGAAGGATATGTTCAGCAGGACGGCTTTTTCGATCAAACAGATGCGCCCGTTGAGGGCTCTGGTATTTTTAAATTAATAGATTCTGATGAATATATTTTAATGTATGATATGTATACTTCAGGAAAATATCAATTTACAAAAACTAAGGATCTTCAGAATTTTTCGATTGTAGATAATGAAATTTCTATGAATTTTCACCCAAGACATGGTACGGTGATCCGCATCACAGAAAATGAAACCCAAGCGTTGATTGAAAAATGGGGTTTCTTAGGTAAGGGATCGTTCTTAGGCTTTAACTCTACTCATGTTAAAAAGAACAATGTGGTTGTCAATGAGGATGACAATACTATTTATATTCCCGTTAACTTGGGAACGGACATCAAAAAATTTGACCCCGAAATCAAGACAGTTTCTTGGGTAAATATTTCTACTAACGGTGTCAAGGATTTTTCCAAAGGTGCGGTTAAGTATACCATTGTATCCGGAAGCAAACAAAAAACCTATAAAGTAATTGTAAAGGAAGATAATAATCCGGTATTGAATGGTTTTTATGCGGACCCCGAAATAATCTACTCTCAGAAAACGAAAAAATATTATATATACCCAACTAGTGATGGATTTAAAAATTGGTCAGGCACTTATTTCAAAACATTTTCTTCAGACGATTTGATCCACTGGAAGGATGAAGGTGTTGTTTTGGACCTTAAAAAAGATGTTAGTTGGGCGGATAGGAATGCTTGGGCACCCACAGCTATTGAAAGGAAAATAAAAGGGGAATATAAGTTCTTTTATTATTACACAGCAGCACAAAAAATAGGGGTAGCAGTTTCAGACAGCCCAACAGGTCCTTTTGTGGATTTAGGAAAACCTTTAATAGCATCAAAACCAGAAGGAGCAAATGGAGGACAGGAAATAGACCCGGATATATTTATAGATCCGGTATCGGACAAAAATTATTTGTATTGGGGCAATAGCTATATGGCCTGTGTTGAATTGAATGATGACATGGTATCCATCAAGGAAAATACGTTGAAAATATTGACTCCCGATAGTACGTTTAGAGAAGGAACGGAGGTGTTTTATAGAAATGGAATTTATTACTTTTTATGGTCCGAAGATGATACACGGAGTCCTAATTATCGTGTAAGATATGCAACATCGAAGAGTCCAACAGGACCTCTGGAAATACCGAATGACAACTTGATTTTAGTAAAAGATTCCAAGAATGGTATTTACGGAACAGGTCATAACAGTGTGATCCAAACTCCGAATAGTGATGTTTGGCATATAGTATATCATCGTTTTAATCGTCCAAACGGTATTGATATGGGTGATGCTGCAGGTTTTAACCGAGAGGTTTGTATTGATAGATTGGAGTTTTATCCAGATGGAAGAATAAAACCAATAAAGCCATCGCTGACCGGCATCAAATAAATAGAATTAGAATATTGCTATAGCATCTAACTTACATGAATATGAACAGGTTTTTTACTTTAATAGGGTTGTTGACATTATCAATGTCTTGTGGGCAAGAAATAAAGAAAACGAGTCCTATATCTAATGAAAATGCACACTTCAAAAATTGGGCTATTACGCCACCCATGGGCTGGAATAGTTGGGACTGTTATGGGCCAACGGTAAAGGAGCATGAAATTAAGTCGAATACTGATTATATGGCCGAAAACCTAAAAAATTATGGTTGGGAATATATAGTGGTAGACATACGATGGTATGTGGAAAATCCAAAATCGCTCGGGTACAACCAAAAGGACCCTATTTACGTAGTTGACGAATACGGAAGGTATTTACCGGCCATAAATAGATTTCCTTCGGCTTCAGACAGTAATGGTTTTAAAGCCTTGGCAGACTATGTTCACAATAAAGGTTTAAAGTTTGGGATTCATATGATGAGGGGTATTCCAAAATACGCGGTCGAGAACAAACTGCCAATAAAAGGTACTGATGGAATTACGGCAGATCAAATATATTCCAAGGAAAATCAATGTAAATGGCTACAAGATAATTATACAGTATTGGCTACGAAACCCGGGGCTCAGGAATATTATGATTCAATTTTTGAACTGTATGCAGAATGGGGAGTAGATTTTATTAAAATAGACGATTTGTCCGCACCTATTTATCATAAAGATGAGATGGAACTTATTAGAAAGGCCATTGATAAATGTGGACGCAAGATTGTGCTTAGCACTTCGCCAGGCGAAACTCCCATAGAGGCAGCCAGTCATGTTAGTGGGAAAGCCAATATGTGGCGTATGGTTAACGATGTATGGGATAGCTGGTGGCATATTGAGCACTTGATGGATGTTAGTCAAGATTGGTATGGATATGGCAAGAACGGCACATGGCCAGATTGTGATATGATTCCTTTGGGGAGACTGTCTATTAGAGGTGAAGTAGGTGAAGACCGAATGACAAATCTAACCAGGGATGAACAGTATACTTTGATGACCTTTTTTACCATTTTTAAATCACCATTGTTTTTTGGCGGGGATTTGCCCAGTAATGATGAGTTTACCTTATCGCTTTTAACCAATAAGGAGGTATTAAAAATGCATTCCGAAAGTTCCCAAGTTACCCAACTTTTTAAGAAAGAAGGAAAAATGGCGATTACATCAAAAAATGAAAAAGAGGGCTATATATATTTGGCTTTGTTTAATACTTCAGATGATAAGGATTTGACTATTGAAGTAAAATTAGATGGTTTGGGGTTAAAGGATGACGTCAGAATCACAAATATGTGGAGTGGTGAGGAAGTCGATCCAATTGGTGATGCTCTTGTGGAAAAATTGTCATCGCATGCCTCAGGCTTATATAAAATTGAACAAATCCATTAGTGCAATAAAATTATTTACCATGAACAACTTAAAATCAAATTGACCAATGGGCATTGTAAGGTTTAAATGTATTGTTCCAGTATTTAGCATTGCTTTTGCAGTATTGATTTTATCTATTAATGTTACCACTTGTCAAGCTCAGGAAAATTTAACTTTTAGAAAGAATATTCCACTGGATTCCATAAGATTAAGTGATCCCAGTATTATCGCGGATAAGAATTCTGATATGTACTATATGACAGGTTCCGGAGGTATGCTGTGGAAAAGTAAAAATCTAAAGCTTTGGGATGGCCCTTATAAGGTTGCAATGACCGACTCCACCTCATGGATGGGGTCAGATCCAATGATATGGGCAGCAGAAATTCACACGTTTAAGGATAAATTTTACTATTTCGCAACATTTACCAATAAAGATGTGAAAATTGATACGGTAGCGGGAAATGTTATAGAGAGACGTGCAAGTCATGTTTTGGTTAGCGATAAGCCTGACGGCCCGTATTTGCCAATGGCAGATGAAACCTACTTACCTGCTGACCAACCAACACTTGATGGTACATTTTGGATAGATTCAGATGGAAAACCTTATATGGTCTACTGTTATGAGTGGCTGCAAAATTTAAATGGAACTATAGAAAAAATTGAATTAAAACCTGACTTAAGTGGTTCTGTAGGTGAAGGGGTGCTTTTGTTCAGGGCCAGTGATTCTCCTTGGAGTAGGGGAAAGGATAATGAAGGAAATATTGTTCCACATAAAGTTACGGACGGACCTTTTTTGTTTAAAACAGGTACCAATCGTTTGGGAATGCTGTGGACAAGTTGGCAATATGATGTTTATGTTCAAGGGGTAGCTTATTCTGAAAGTGGTAACCTAAGCGGCCCTTGGATTCACGAAAAAGAGCCCATTACACCAGCCAACTTCGGGCATGGGATGCTCTTTAAAACATTACTAGGTAAATGGTTGATGGCAGTCCATAGTCATAAGGTTATAAATGGCAAATATCACAGGGTGCCACATTTATTTGAGGTAGACTTAAAAGGAGATAAATTGGTGGTGGGTAAACCGTTTTTACCATAACGACCTAATTGGGTTGCTATTTTCAATAATTTGAATATAAATCAGAAAAAGAATATGAAACTATTTAAAGTTTTGGCGTTATTAGCTTTGGTTTTAGTGTGTTCCAATCAAAGCTATTCACAATCACTGGTATTTGATAACCCGATTGCCGAAAAACGAGCCGACCCTTGGGTATATAAAACTGAAAAAGGTGAATATTATTTAATAGCTACCGTTCCTGAGTATGATCGAATTGTAATAAGGAAAGCAAATAGTATAAATGGCTTAAAGGATGCCCAAGAAGTTGAGGTTTGGACCAAGCATGTAAAAGGTGTTATGGGTCATCATATTTGGGCTCCGGAATTACACAAAATAGGTAGAAAATGGTATATATATTTTGCTGCAGGCGAAGCCGAAAATATATGGAATATTCGGATGTGGGTATTATCAAATGATTCCGAAGATCCTATGCAAGGGGAATGGGTGGAAGAAGGAATGATAGAAACTGCAAAATCTTCTTTTTCATTGGATGCAACTACGTTTGAAAATAAAGGCAAGAGATATTTAATATGGGCCCAAAACGTTAGGGGTGGAGATCATGGTACCGCCTTGGTCATGTCCGAAATGAAGGGTCCTACGACGATCATTGGAAGGGAAGTGGTTTTGACCGAGCCAGAATTTAATTGGGAAAGGATGAAGTATAATGTCAACGAAGGCCCGGCTGTGATTAAGAGGAACGGTAAAATTTTTGTAACCTACTCTGCTAGTGCCACCAACCATAACTATTGTATGGGCATGTTGTGGATAGATGAAAATGATGATCTTCTTGATGCTGCAAATTGGCACAAATCTCCAGGACCTGTTTTTTATACAAATGAGGATTTAAAACGATTCGGTCCGGGCCACAATTCATTTACCATTGCCGAGGACGGAGAAACAGTTATTATGATATATCATGCCCGTGATTATAAGGGAATTCAGGGCCATGAATTGTCAGACCCCAACCGGGCTACTAGGGCACGGGTGGTAGAATGGACAGCAAGTGGTTTTCCCGATTTTATGCAAAACAATGAAGATTAATAACAAGGGTACAAGCGAATTATAATTTATTAAAAAAAAGAATTATGAAGTTTTTTATTGACACTGCCAATCTGGAACAGATTAAGGAGGCACAGGCATTAGGGGTTTTGGACGGCGTAACCACTAATCCATCCTTAATGGCAAAAGAAGGAATAACAGGAAAGGATAATATATTAAAACATTATAGTGCCATATGCAATATAGTGGACGGTGATGTTTCTGCTGAAGTCATTGCTACAGATTTGGAAGGGATGATAAGGGAAGGGGAAGAACTGGCTGCTTTAAATCCACAAATAGTAGTTAAGTTACCCATGATCGCAGATGGTGTAAAGGCCTGTAAGTATTTCACGGACAAAGGAATTAGAACCAATGTGACCTTGGTTTTTTCACCTGGTCAGGCCTTATTGGCTGCAAAAGCTGGAGCCACTTATGTTTCACCATTTTTAGGACGTTTGGATGACATTTCAACTGATGGCCTGAATTTAATTTCTGAAATAAGACTAATTTATGATAACTATGGTTTTGAAACAGAAATATTGGCTGCATCTATTCGCAGCACGATACATGTTATTAACTGTGCCAAAATAGGGGCCAATGTTATGACTGGGCCACTGTCATCCATCACAGGATTGTTAAAACACCCTTTAACGGATAGTGGCTTGGCACAATTCTTAGCTGATTACTCCAAAGGAAATAACTAATAGCAAATTGGCACAAATAAAATGGGACTTTTTTATTTTTAAATAAATTCTACTCTAGGATAATTTTAAATAAAAGTCATTTCTATTTTTCGCGTCATATTTTTCCTGATCGAACATATAAAGGTAAGAGCCTTTTGTAGAAGAGGTCATGTCTTTTTCCTTTAGCTTGATCAAGATGTCCATAGAATTTATTTTATTTATAAAATTCCTTTTGTCTAATTTTTTGTCCAAGATGGCCTCGTACAATTTTTGCAAATGACGCATTGTAAACTTCTCAGGCAAAAGTTCAAAACCAATTGGATTTATAGAGGTTCTTCTACGTAATCTTTTGATAGCCTTATCCAACATCTGATTGTGATCAAATATTAAGTCTGGTACATCGGACAAACTAAACCATTTGGCATTGTTTTGCTCGGTAATTTCTTCGTTGTGTTTTTCAATATTGATGATTGCATAGTAGGATGTGGAAATAGTTCTCGCCAATGGATCTCTGTCAACTTCACTAAATGTATAAAGTTGTTCCATATATATATCGTGTACACCGGTTAATCTATGCAGAACTCTGGAAGCGGCATCATTTAAGGTCTCGTGGTGTTGTACGAACCCACCCATCAGTGACCACTTCCCTTTTTCAGGTTCAAAGTCCCTCTGAATTAATAGCACTTTTAAATCTTCATTATCAAATCCGAAGATTATACAATCTACAGCTAGAAAAACCTTATCTGCAAGGTTGTACCCTTCTACCACCATTTCCTTATTTTTAGGCTAAGATATAATATTTATAGAAGACACAAAAGATAAGTGTTGGCCTAACATTTAATATAAATACATTTGTTCATGATGGTTTATTTTTGCAACTATATAAAAATTATACATACAACATAATTTATGCGTAGTGGTGGGAAAGTGCCATTTAAATATGGGGCAATAAGGACAAAGTAATAAAGTTGGATGCTCCTGCCATCGCTTTGTAATAGTTACTTCACTTTTGAAAGTTAAAAAGTGTTTTAAGTAATAAGTCAAGACAATTGTAAAGGCCAAATCAAAATACGGCTTTATATTTCTAGACTGTGGCAGTTTGGATAAACATAATACGTTCAATCAAACAAAAATAAATAAGCCAAAGGAAAATTTAACCGGATTAAAAGAGGTGTTCCAGGAGTGTTATTATAGCTTTTCTAATTGAATGTTACATGAAAATTTATATTTAATAAATATAAGTGTGTAAATAACATTTATAAATGCTACATTTGTCAAATAACCAAATAATTGCTGTATGAAAAGTTATGTGATTGGGCTGGATTATGGTTCGGACTCTGTAAGGGCAATTTTAATTGACACAGCAACAGGAAAGGAATTGGCTTCTAGTGTTGATTATTATACGAGATGGAGAACAAATAAATATTGCAATGAATCCATTAACCAATTTCGGCAACATCCTTTAGATCATATTGAAGGTCTTGAAGTTACTATTAAGGAAGTCGTTAAAAAGGGAAATGTAAGCCCATTGGAAATAAAAGGTATTTGTATTGATACAACAGGTTCTTCACCTGTTCCGGTTACTGAAAATGGGACACCTTTAGCCTTGGTTGAAGGTTTTAAAGAGAACCCCAATGCCATGATGGTTCTATGGAAAGATCATACGGCCATTAATGAAGCCAACGAAATTAATAGGTTGGCAGCTAATTGGGGCGGAGTTAATTTTACTAAATATGAAGGTGGTATCTATTCATCGGAATGGTTTTGGGCCAAAATATTACATATCATAAGGATAGATGAAGCTGTTGGGAATGCCGCCTATACCTGGATGGAACATTGTGATTTAATGACCTATTTGTTAATTGAGGATAAGGATTTAAAAACATTTAAACGAAGTCGTTGTGCCGCAGGCCACAAGGCTATGTGGCATGAGGATTGGAATGGGTTGCCTTCTGAAGACTTCCTGCATCTATTAGATCCATATCTTTCCCAACTAAGAGGAAGGCTTTATGATGAAACCTATACATCCGATCATGTTGCAGGTAACTTGAACAAAGAATGGGCAAAAAAGCTGGGCTTATCGACGGATACCATAATTTCCGTTGGCACCTTTGATGCACATGCAGGTGCAGTAGGAGCAAAAATAGATCAAAACACCTTAGTACGTGTTATGGGAACTTCCACCTGTGATATTTTGGTTTCTCCAAAAGAAATTATTGGAAGTAGAACGGTAAGAGGTATATGTGGTCAAGTTGATGGTTCTGTCATTCCTGGGTCCATTGGACTGGAAGCTGGACAATCGGCCTTCGGGGATGTATTGGCTTGGTTTAAAGATGTTTTGTATTGGCCAATTGATAATTTGGTGTTGTCCTCCGATATCCTTACCGAAGATCAAAAAAATAAATTAAAAGAGGAAATAGACTTTGGCTTTATCCGTGTATTAAGTGAACAAGCCTCTCAAATTCCCATTTCAGAAAGTATCCCTACCGCTTTGGATTGGATCAACGGACGACGAACACCTGATGCAAATCAGGAGTTGAAAGCGGCCATGTCCAATTTATCCTTGGGAACAAAAGCACCACATATTTTTAAAGCCTTGATAAATGCGATTTGCTTTGGTTCCAAGAAAATTGTGGCTCGTTTTGAGGAAGAAGGTGTAAGAATAGACAGTGTAATAGGCATAGGCGGGGTGGCCAGAAAATCACCTTTTATTATGCAAACCTTGGCAAATGTTTTAAACAAAACTATAAAAGTGGCAGAATCCGATCAGGCACCGGCATTGGGAGCTGCTATTTATGCAGCAGTGGCTGCAGGTATCTATCCAACCGTCATTGAAGCAGCTAAACATATGGGAAGTGATTTTGAAGCAGAATATTTCCCTGAGCCGCATAAACTTGCGGACTATAATCTTTTAATGGATTCTTATTCGGAATTAAGTGAGTTCATCGAATCTGTTACTTAAATTAAGAAATCATGAAATCAAAATTTAAACATTTAAAACAGGAATGCTACGAAGCCAATATGCATCTGAATGAATTAAGTTTAGTTGTTTATACTTTTGGAAATGTAAGTGCCGTTGATAGGGAGAATGGTGTTTTTGCAATTAAACCAAGTGGGATTGCCTATGAGGCTTTAAAACCAGAGGACATAGTAATCGTTGATTTTGAAAACAATATAGTTGAAGGAAGTATGCGTCCTTCTTCGGATACAAAAACACATGCTTATCTTTATAAAAATTGGGAGGATGTAGGAGGAATTGCCCATACTCATGCGACTTACTCGGTCGCTTGGGCCCAATCCCAATTGGATATTCCAATTTTTGGAACTACACATGCCGATCATTTAACTGCGGATATTCCTTGTGCACAGCCTATGCGCGATGATCTTATAGAAGGTAATTATGAGCACAATACAGGCGTTCAAATTATTGATTGTTTCAAAGAAAAAAAACTTTCGTATAGGGAAGTAGAAATGATATTAATCGGTAATCACGGTCCATTTTCTTGGGGAAAAAGTGCAGCTAAAGCAGTTTACAATAGCAAAGTTTTGGAGGTAATTGCAGAAATGGCGTATTTAACACTGCAGATAAATCCAAAAGCCCCCAGATTAAAGGACTCATTGATAAAGAAACATTACGATCGTAAACATGGTGCCAACTCATACTACGGTCAATAAACAATAACATAAATATTTGAAATGATAGATATTTCTAAAAAGGAAGTTTGGTTTATAACAGGAAGTCAGGATTTATACGGACCAGATACATTAATGCAGGTTGCTGACAACTCCACTAAAATAGCCAGTGTATTAAATGATTCTGTATTAATTCCTGTCAATATCATCTACAAACCAACTGTAAAGTCATCAGATGAAATATATGAGACTTTGACGGCTGCAAATCAAGAAAAGAATTGTATTGGTATAATTACATGGATGCATACCTTTTCTCCGGCAAAAATGTGGATAAGGGGGTTGACCGCACTTCAAAAACCATTATTACATCTGCATACGCAATTTAATAGGGATATTCCGTGGGATACTATGGATATGGATTTTATGAACCTAAATCAGGCGGCACATGGTGACCGGGAATTTGGATTTATGGTCAGTCGCTTACGGAAAAATAGAAAAGTAGTTGTTGGCCATTGGTCAACAGACCGTGTTCAAAAGAAAATTGGGGATTGGACGCGTGTTGCAGCCGGGTGGGATGATTGGCAAGGAGCCAAATTTGCAAGGTTTGGAGACAATATGCGTTTTGTTGCCGTAACCGATGGTGATAAAGTGGAGGCAGAAACCAAGTTTGGGTTTTCTGTAAATACGTATGCGGTTGGAGATTTGGTGCAGATTATTAATTCTATTTCAAATGATGCCATAAACCAACTTGTTAAGGAATATGAGGTATCCTATACCATGATGGATTCACTTCTTGAAGGAGGTGAAAACAGACAATCTTTAATTGAAGCAGCGCGAATAGAATTGGGGCTTGAAAAATTCTTGGTGGATGGCAATTTCAAGGGTTTCAGTGATACTTTCGAAGACCTGCACGGAATGAAACAGTTACCTGGAATAGCCGTACAACGCTTAATGCAAAAGGGTTATGGATTTGCAGGGGAAGGCGATTGGAAAACTGCCGCATTAACCCGTGCCATGAAAGTTATGGGGTCTGGTTTGGAAGGAGGAAATGCTTTTATGGAAGATTATACATATCACTTAGATCCGGTAGCTCCTAGAGTTTTAGGGTCACATATGTTGGAGGTCGATCCAGTTTTGGCAGCCAATAAACCGTCTTGTGAAATACACCCTTTGGGAATTGGAGGTAAAGAAGATCCTGTGCGCTTAGTTTTTAACGGTAGGGCCGGGGAATCGCTCGTGGCAGCCTTAATGGACTTTGGAAACCGATTCAGGTTATTAATCAATAAAACGGTCGGTGAAGAAATTCTGGAGGATTTACCAAATTTACCTGTGGCCAGAGTCATGTGGAAACCTTTACCCGATTTCGAAACTGCTTGTACGGCATGGATATTAGGTGGAGGTGCGCATCATACCTGCTACAGTGAAAATATTACGGTAGAGCAAATGGAAGATTTTGCCGATATGGCCAATATAGAATCATTGGTAATTGACGAAGATACCACTATAAGAGACTTCAAAAGTACCATCAAAGCCAATGAAGCTTATTATATGTTTAAATAGCCTTAACTCTTCTGACTAAAATTAATTAATATGAGAATATATAAAGGTTCCTTTTTTAATGTTTTACTGGTAGCCCTAGTGAGCTTAAATATTCAGTGTAAAAACGGAAAACAAAATAAATCCATCGAAAACATGAGCGTTAGCCCCAAAGTAAAATTGACTATGATCAAATCGGATTACGGAACAATGCCCGATGGCACTAAGGTTGAGATGTATAATCTAAAAAATGTAAAAGGTGTTGAAATGGATGTAATTACCTACGGAGGTAGAATTACTTCATTAAAAGTTCCAAACAAAAATGGTGAGTTCGAAAATGTGGTTTTAGGCTTTGACAATTTGGAGGATTACCTAAAGGAGAATCCTTTTTTTGGAGCCCTGATAGGACGTTATGGTAACCGCATCGCTAAAGGTAAATTCTCATTGAATAATAAGGAATATACCTTAGCTACCAATGACGGTCCCAATCATTTGCACGGTGGTGTCAACGGTTTTGATCGGGTTGTATGGACGGCTCAACCCATTGAAAGAGAGGATAGTGTGACCTTAAAATTAACCTATGTAAGCAGGGATGGAGAAGAAGGTTATCCCGGTAATTTAGAGGTTACAGTACTTTATACGCTTACAAATGATAATAAAGTGGAGGTAACGTATGAGGCTACTACCGATAAAACAACGATAGTAAATTTGACCCAACATACTTATTTCAACTTAACAGGGGATTTTAACAAGGATATTCTAGGTCATGATATTGTAATAAATGCGGATGCATATTTGCCAGTGGATGCCACTTTAATTCCTATAGGTGAAATTAAAAAGGTAGAGGGTACACCATTTGATTTTAGAAAACCAAAAGCAATAGGAAAGGAAATTGGAACTAACAATGAACAGTTGATATTAGGCAAGGGATACGACCATTGTTGGGTCTTAAATGGGGAAGACGATACCATGCGACCAGTTGCCTCCGCTTATGATAATGGCAGTGGCCGCATAATGGAAGTATTTTCCGATGAGCCGGGAATTCAATTTTATACAGGAAACTTTTTGGAAGGCACCTTGCCCACACCTAGAGGAGGGACCTATGCCCATAGAACGGGTTTTTGCCTGGAGACGCAGCATTATCCAGATTCGCCAAATCAAAAGGACTTCCCAAGGGTTGTTTTGGACCCAGGTGAAAAATATACATCAAAAACCACATTTAAATTTTCCGTAAAATAAGAACCGTTAGCTTGCTATTGGAGCACTGTTTTAAACCAACCAACTAAACATTTTGAATTATGGGACTGATTTCTTTTGCCGCTTTTACTTTATTAGTGGCCATTATAGCTTGGTGGTCCACCAGAAAGACCGATGAAAAGTCTTCTGATGGGTATTTTTTGGGAGGAAGAAGTTTGACTGGCCCTGTTATAGCAGGTTCATTGCTGCTTACCAACCTATCCACGGAACAAATTGTAGGAATGAACGGGGTGTCTTTTAGAGATGGATTACCAATTATGGCCTATGAAGTACTTGCTGCCGTAGCCATGGTCTTTACAGCGTTTATATTATTGCCGAAATATCTAAAAGGAGGTATTACGACCATTCCGCAGTTTCTAGAAAACAGATATGGTAAATCTACCAAGACCATTGTTTCGTTACTTTTTCTTTTGGGGTATGCCATTTCTATGCTGCCTACTGTACTTTACTCTGGTGCATTGGCGATTAATTCTATGTTCGATATTCCGGAGATGATTGGAATGAACCCGGAGCCGGCACTTTGGGTAACTGTATGGGCCATTGGCATAATTGGTAGTATCTATGCTATTTTTGGAGGTCTAAAAGCAGTGGCCGTATCCGATACCGTTAACGCAGTAGGTTTGATCATTGGGGGATCTCTGATTCCTATTTTTGGTTTAATGAAGATAGGCGATGGCAATCTATTTGTAGGTTTAAAAACATTGACCGCAGCACTTCCAGAGAAATTTGATATTATTGGAGGACCTGGTTCCGACGTACCGTTTTGGACTCTTTTTACAGGGATGATTATAGTTAACTTTTACTATTGGGGAACCAATCAGGCGATTATTCAAAGAGCACTTGGTGCCAAAAATTTAAAGGAAGGGCAAATTGGCCTTTTATTGGCAGCCTTTATTAAAATGTTGGGCCCCTTCATAGTGGTGCTTCCCGGTATAATAGCGTTTTATCTTTTCAATGGTGATCTGGCCAATGCAGATGAGGCCTATCCCATGGTTGTAAAGGCTGTACTACCGGTAGCATTTATAGGATTTTTTGCGGCTGTACTTTTTGGAGCCATTTTAAGTTCTTTTAATAGTGCTTTAAATAGTTCGGTGACTTTATTCGGTCTTGATTTTTATAAGGAATTTATGAATAGCAACGCTTCAGAGAAACAGGTGGTAAGGGCAGGTAAACTATTTGGTATAGTCTTGGCTCTATTCTCAATGGGAATTGCGCCGTTGCTTTATGGTGTCCAAGGTGGGATATTTACCTATCTACAAGAGTTAAATGGTACACATAGCGTCCCTATTTTGGCAATTATTATTGTAGGTGTTTTTTCCAAACGTGTTTCTGGGAAAGCCGCAAACATTGCTATTTTGTTTAGTGTTTTTACGTACTTGGTTACACTATATGTCATTAAGCCCAACATCAGTTTCTTGCACCTTATGGGCATATTGTTCGTATTAACAATAATAATTATGTTTTTTGTTAGTCAATTTGTTCCAAGAAAAACAGACTACACCCAAGAGTATACAAAACAAGTGGATATAACGCCGTGGAAATACCTGAAACCTGTAGGGTTTGCTATTTTGGCGGCAGTCGTAGGAATTTATGTTTACTTATCCTAAAAAATGCTTTGCTTCTAATGAGTCCTACAACTTTGTGTATTGAATTGTGATGGTAATTCTGTGTTTGACCCTCAAAGGGGATTCAATAAGTTAAATGTGGATATTTCAATCGTTGCATGTTGGCGAAGCATATAATGCAAAATACTGTTTACTTCATTTATTCTGCATACTACCTATACTTTTATTGGAAATTGGTAATCTTTTGGGCGAATATTCCATTCTGGACTACATGTAGGTCAAGGTTGGAAATTGTATTTTTCTTGAAATTTCTTATAAGTGTTAAAATTACACGTTTATTTTGAATATGCTTGGTCATGTGGATTTTATTTTATTTATTTGTTGGTGTTATAATTACACTTGTAAAAAACTAAACTAACTGATATGACAAAAAACCAATCTTTAATTTCAAAAAAAGTGAGGCCTCCAAAAATGCTTTGTGGGCTGCTGTTATTGTTTTACCTAGTTTGTGTCAATGCATTTGCGCAAGAGGTCAAAACTATTGATGGGACTATAAAGGCTGCGACTGATGGTACTCCCTTATTCGGTGTTAATATTGTGGTAAAGGGTACCACAATTGGTACAGTAAGTGATTTTGATGGTAAATATTCCATTGAGGCGGGAAGCAGCGCTGTACTAGTTGTTTCTTATTTGGGCTTTGAAACCCAGGAAATTAGTGTTCAAGGGCAGACCACTGTGGATGTATCCTTAGTGGAGGACTCTGCTAAATTGGATGAAGTAGTGGTGGTTGGTTACGGTTCCCAGAAAAGAAGTGATATATCCGGTTCGGTATCACAAATAGAACAAAAGGAAATTGCAAAAAACCCTACTCCCAACCTTAGTAACGCTCTGGTCGGGCAAGCGCCCGGTATAATTGCTACACAGCGATCCGGTGAACCTGGAAGGGATGGTTCCAATATATTTATAAGAGGTATTGGTACCACTGGTGATGCATCACCTATATATGTAATAGATGGAATTGTACGCTCTTCCAGGGATTTTTCCCAACTGAATGCTAATGAAATAGAGTCTTTTGCTATTCTTAAAGATGCAGCAAGTGCTGCGGTTTTTGGAATGCGTGCAGGTAATGGTGTTATTTTGGTCACTACAAAAAGGGGTAAGGCAGGAAGAATGCAAATCAATTTTTCTTCCAGTCTCGGGGTTCAAGAGCGAACGAGAGATCCTGAGTATCTAAAATCATATGAATATTCAACGCTTTATAATGAAGCCTTGATCAATCAAGGAGAGGATCCCATTTATTCGGAAGACGACCTTCGGAAGTTTCAAGACGGCAGTAGTCCTGATACACACCCAGACGCGGATTGGTATTCCGTGTTAAACAACACGGCATTGGTAAGAACCCATAGTATATCTGCAAATGGAGGGTCGGAGAAGGTACAGTACGCGGCTTCGTTCGGCGCTTTGGACCAGGATGGGATTATTCCGGCAGACAATTTTAAAAGATATAATTTTAGATCAAATATTGATGCTGCTGTAACAAATACGACCAAATTATCCTTTGACGTGTCGGGCAGGGACGAAAGAATAAATTCGATAGGGAATCCGGAAGTATTTAGGTGGTTGACTTCCACGCCACCAAATAAAACACCCATAAAATGGTCCAATGGTACCTATTCCAGTGGCCCGGCTTATTTAACGTTACCAGAAAACGGATACAGAAAAGAGGGTATACAGGTATTTAAAGGGCGTATACAATTGGAACAGCAATTACCGGTCGATGGTCTTTCGATTAAAGGAATAGCTTCATATGACAAAACAATTACCGATAAAAAGAATTGGTCCTTTATAAAAACACCTTTTTATTCTCTAATGGGAGACGGTAGTTTTGCGGAACAACCAAGCGGTGCCGATGCGGCTTCTTCCCTTTATCAAGACTATAACGATTATCAATCCATTACACTTGAAACACATTTAAATTATACCAAAACGATTGGAAAAAGTAATGTGTCAGGGTTAGTTTTGTACACGCAAACAAAGGAGAAATGGGATTTCACAAGTGCTTTTAGGGACGGCTATACATTAGCTATTGACGAAATTGATTTTGGAGGTACGGCCAATAGAAACAATAGAGGCTATTCCGGTACCAGTGGTAGGCAAGGTGTTGTAGGTAGGGTTAACTGGTCTTACAATGACAAGTATATACTTGAAGGAAGTTTTCGTGCCGACGGATCTGAACAATTTGCTCCTGGAAAAAGGTGGGGTTTTTTTCCTTCCGGTTCTGTAGCTTATGTACTTTCAAAAGAGTCCTTTTTAGAGAATTCGTCAACAGTGGATTTATTGAAACTTAGAGGGTCTTTCGGTGTTTTGGGGAATGACCGTATTGGAGGCCAAAGGTTCCTTTACTTACAGTCTTATAATGTAAACGGAAGTGCTGTTTTTGGAAATGGAGATGTGCAGCAGGCAATTGTAGAGGGTAATTTGGCTAACCCTGATGTAACTTGGGAGACTGTTAAAAAATTGAACATTGGTTTAGATGCTACACTATGGAACGGAGCCTTAACTTTTGGTTTTGATTACTTTTCTGATAAGAGAAGTGATATTTTAGGTTCTAGAAATCTTACTGTTCCTGGTCTTTTGGGGGTTGGGTTACCAGTTGAAAATTTAGCGAAAGTTAATAATAGTGGATTTGAAGTGGAGCTGGGTCATTTAAATCGAATTAATGAAGATTGGCGTTACTCAATGAATGCTAACTTAACCTATGCTAAAAACAAAGTCATATTTATTGATGAGCCTGAAACGGATAATGCAAACATTAGAAGAACTGGGCTGCCACTGGGAACCCAATTTGGATTACGTGCTTTAGGACTTTTTCAGTCGCAAGACGAAGTCGACAATGCCCCGACCCATTTTGCGGATACCGCTCCAGGGGATATTCGCTACGCCGATATTAATGGTCCCGATGGGGTTCCTGATGGAAAAATAGATGATTTTGATCGGACGGCAATTGGTGTTTCCAATACTCCGGAGATTATTTTTGGGTATAGGGGAAATCTACAATATAAGGATTTTGAATTTTCATTCCTATTGCAGGGTGCTACCAATGTAGACCAATATTATAGTGGAGAGGCGGCATGGCCTTTCTTCTTGGGTACATCGGGCGCCTATAAATCCAATTTGGACCGTTGGACCCCAACAAATACAGATGCGAGTGAACCAAGAGTTCTAATTGAAGCAACCAACAATCATAGGGGATCTTCTTTTTGGTTAAGGGACGCCTCCTATATACGGCTTAAAAATGTTGAGTTGGCCTACAATATACCAGTAGATAATTTTAGTAAAAAATTTATTACCGGAATACGCCTGTTTGTGAATGCAAATAATGTGGCAACTTGGTCCAAGATAAAAAACTTTGATCCGGAAAACAGTCAGGATAGGGGATGGGGGTATCCCCAATTAAGAATATGGAATGTTGGTTTAAATCTTAACTTTTAAAGATGAGTATAATGAACGGAAAAATTAAAAATATAATACAGCTCGGATGTACGGTATTGTGTATCACAATGTTCTTTAGTTGTGAAAAAGACATTCTTAATCAAGTTCCTAAAGATTCACTTACAGAAGAATTGGTATGGACGGATCCGCAAGGCGCCACACAGTTCGTAAATGCAATCTATGGGGGAATGCCCTCTGGATTCGACCGCAATTATGATGGGTGGGCCAAAGGTCTCTATTTATTGGATGGAACCACCGATGATGGAGATGTTAGTATGGGGTGGACACATTCCAATCAGTTGCAAAGTGGGGATTTTTTACCAAGTAATGTGCCTTGGGGACAAACCTGGGCCGACTATTATAACCTAATTAGAAAGGCCAATTCAGCTATAGAAAACTTGGATAGATTGGAGGATGAAGCACTTCGCAATAAATTAAAAGGCGAGGCATATTTTTTAAGAGGGTTTATGTATCATGAACTTTTAAGGCTTTACGGTATCAAATCTGAAGGAGGGGAGCCAACCGGGGTACCCCTTATAGACAGAAGTTTAACCCTTGAGGATAATTTTGAAATACCGCGGGCAACTTATGATGAAATTGTTGACTTTATTGTTGGTGATTTGGACAATGCTGTGGCATTGCTTCCCAACAAAGGTGAAACTGATGCCGGTAGGGCAGCGGTAGGCGCTGCCAATGCTCTTAAAAGTAGGGTGTTGCTTTATGCAGAACGTTGGTCTGATGCTGCAAATGCAGCCAATGAAGTTATAGGTACGGAGTATAGCCTTTACCCGGATTATAAAACAATATTTCTTACCAAAAATAATGATGAAATTATTTTTGCCAAAAAATTCCAATATCCAGATAAACACCATCAAACCAATGCAGGGGGAACCCAAGGAGCAGGTTGGGATGTTTATAACACGCCCAATACGTTTAAAGGGACCAGTGATGGTGGTTGGGGAGGTAATTTGCCCACCCAAAATTTTGTCGATGCATATGATATGGTTAATGGGGAACCACAGGCAACATCTTCGTTATTTGATCCCAATAACCCATTTGAAAATTTGGATCCAAGATTTGAGGCTACCGTGGTACACGATGGGGCAATGTTTAGGGGCCGAGAAATTGAATTGTACGAAGGTGGCTTGGAAGGGAGTCCAGATGCTTTCATGAATACCGGCTACTTCCTTCGTAAATTTCATAATGAGGATTTGGTTATTTATTCCCAATCAAGTGATCAAGACTGGATTTTTATAAGATATGCCGAGGTGCTGTTAAATTATGCCGAAGCTAAAAATGAGGACTCAGGACCCGATCAGAGTGTTTATGATGCCATTAATTTAATTCGCGAAAGGGCAGGAATTCCCGGTCTCGAAGGTGGATTGGGGCAAAGTGAAATGCGCGAAAAAATAAGAAACGAAAGACGAATAGAACTTGCCTTTGAAGAACATAGGTTCTTTGATATTCGAAGATGGGGGATAGCGGAGAGTTTGTTAAATGGACCACTCTACGGTATGAGGATAGAAAAGGATGGGGACAACTATACGTATACTAAATTTGAATTTGAGACCAGAAGTTTTCCATCTAAGCTTTATGTATTGCCTATTCCACAAAATGAGATAGATAAAAATCCTGCGGCAAAACAGATTTTGGGATGGTAATCTTTATTTTGAGACGGTAAAAATAATAGCTACGGAAGTTTTTTCGTAGCTATTTTTTATTTATTATCACTAGTGTCCCATTAAAATTGGGACGTTTTAAAAATTAAATA
>TARA_R110002012_G_scaffold81945_1_pt1 | contig 48308 bp, 39 predicted proteins | sample TARA_R110002012 | Tara Oceans TARA_R110002012 (sample SAMEA4396515) | marine metagenome | biome: Westerlies Biome; feature: [DCM] deep chlorophyll maximum layer (ENVO:01000326); material: water (ENVO:00002006), including particulate matter (ENVO:01000060) such as... | depth 40 m
TTGGCATAGCAATCAGTCGTATCCGTAGTTGCAGCAATTGGATCGAATGTTGGAATATCAATCGTATAAATATAAGACCAAGTATCTGTGTTGCTATTGCAATCAGTATAAGTGTATGTATACGTTCTAGTTCCTTCGCATGTTATTGGATCTGGACTATCAGTTACAAAAGCTGTAGAAGCTGTTAAAGTATTTCCACAAGCATCTGTTATTGCAGGTAGCGTAAATGTTTCAGTTGCATCTGATAAACAGTTTAAGGTTTCACCGCCATCCGGAATACTAATTGAAATAGGAGGAGTATTAATCGTTATTGTTTGAATTTCGGAAGCAAATAGACCACAATCATCTGTAATTGTATATTTTCTTTTAATTATTAAAGGACATGAGCCTGATGCAATATCTTGATACGTAATACTAGCAACATTATCTTCAGTAAATGTACCACCTTCTGTAAGAAATTCTGTTTCGGTAATTGTAACTTCTGTTTCAGAAAACTCTAAAGCAGTCAAGCCTCCAATAGTTATGTCAGTTGCCACACAGCCTTCTAAAGCAAAATCATTTGGAGCGGTTAAAGTAGGAGCAAGGCTATCTGAAACTATAATTTCAAAACTATCAGTAGCCGAACAATTAGAATCCGAATCATTCACTGTAATGTTATATGTTCCAGCGGGTAAACCAGACAAATCTTGTGTGGTTGAATTGTTGCCGTCATCCCAAGAATAGGTGTAATTTCCACTTCCACCAGAAACAGAAATGTTAATAGAACCAAGATCATTTCCAGTACAATTAGTGTTTGTTAAACTATCTAAAGTAATAGTTATTGACTCAAGAACAGTTACCGTAATTGGAGTGCGACTACCTGTACAGGTATTACTAGGTCCTTCAGATACATAGTAGGTGAAAGTTCCAGCAGTACTTGTAGATGGTGTTATAGAAACTTGACCAGGAGTTGATGGGTTATTATTGGTATAATATAAAAGAATATAATCTGTATCAGTAGTTGTTGCGGTTAGTGGAGATGCTGTTTCCCCTAAACAATATGTTACGTTACTTGTAGTTGGTAATGTAACAACATCATTCACCTCAATTGTAAAAACATAGTTACAGCCACCTTGTCCTGGAGGAATAGCATAATATGTAGAAACACCTAATGTAGCAGGAAATGGGTTGTTCTCATCATATTGTTCCGTAGAAGCTGTAATAGGAAATGAATCATAGAACTGAGATCCGTTAGGGAAATTTCCAGAGACTTCAGAAACAGGAATAGTATTCCCCTCGAAACTACAATAAAAGAAATCTCGTTGTACAGAAACACCAATACAATTTTCTATGATATACTGTTCAGAATCAATGTTAATTTCTATTGGTTCTGTATTAGGCTCGCCTTGACAAACACCATTTTCTTGATACCCTTGAATTAGTGGTAAAGAATAACTTGTTTGTGAAATAGAACCTGTACCAGATATATTACCTCCTACAATAACAATTTTAGGAGAACAATTATCATTTACCAAAATAGAACAATCTGTAGTTGATGTAATCTCGAAAGAAATATCAGCCATGAGCTCATTAAGGTTCAAGGGATTTAAAGGAATAAAGTCCATTTCCCAAACAATGGCACCGGTAGCACCTTCGTTTGCATCAAAATAAGGCTGTGAAGATTGAAATAACGGATTATATTCGTTGTAAGAAATACTTCCAGGTACAAAATTAGATGTAAACGGTATTGGAACTACCAGTCTACCATTATTTATGGCTTCAGTTCCTTTATTTCTTATGTCAATACTATATTCCACCGTATCACCAGGTTCAACGGTTAGGGTAGATCCAACCGGACTACCATTTATAGATGTTGCAGCCAATATACCTTCAGTTTCTGGTATATATGCATCTACTGCAAATGTAACGTTATAGATAGCATATGTGTCACCATCTGTATAATATTTAAATTTCGTATTAGTCTGGTTATTGTGTATGACACTATTTTCTGTGTTATCAATATTAAACATGCTAATATCCATACCTGTATTATTTGTAAGGAATGGATTTCTTGGGTTTCCTCCCGTATTTATAGACGAGTTGAAAAAGTTATCAGTTTCATTTCCGGAATGACTTAAAGATGTAAATGTATTTGTATTTCTATTTTCAATTTGGAAAGTATCACCATCAAATGCAACATCACCTTCACTAGCCATCATACCTAGTTTAACGTTTACATCACCGTTTTGAGTCGAGTTAAAACCGTCAACTTCAATGGTAAATTCATTATCATTATTTGCTACAACATAAGCATATCCATCAAAAACGGTAATATCTCGCCATTTCATTTTTGTGTTTTCGTAAACAACAACCATTCCCCAACCACCAAAGTAACCAGTTCCATCAGGATCTCCTTCTCGTAATGCTAAATCAGCTACAAAGTATTCACCAAGCCCGTTTGTGCGAACATAATCAGTAATTTCAGTATATGCAGAATATATTTGATCATCGGAGTTTGTAGGATAATATATATTATTAGCATTTGCCGTTAATTCGGTATAGGTAGTTTCGTTTGGGCCTTTTATAGAAACCTTACGTTTATCATAGTTTTTTGTAACTGTCGTTAATGCAGGAATAGTTTCTTGATAAGATACATTTACATAGGCTCTATCTGTCCATTGTAATCTTAATCTAGTAACTTGTAATGTATAGTTTGAATCTGAATAAATTTGATAAGGAGTACTTAAGTATGCATTATCATCATTAATGGAACTTGTAGAAACAGCTGTTTCAGGACCATTATTCACCGAAACGTTCAGTGTTTCATTATTTCCAGCGGTTCGGTAAATAAATTCAACTGTGTTACCAGTTCCAGATGGTGTAAATTTATATGTATAAGTACCACCAGATTGGGAAATATCTAAAGAATAGTTTGTATTATCAATATTATCATTGTCATAAATAATATCGGTAGTGTTAACGGTTTGAGTTATAACATTGCCATTAGGAACTTCTTTAGTTACTGTAAACGTATTATTAGATCCAGCACGCCCAGACCAATATAAACCGGCATAAATAATATTAGAACATTCTGAAATAGCATTGTTTTCTTGTGAAAACTGTAACGTAGCAGAGGATGAGTTTAATGTATTAACATCGTTATCAATATCCACATAGCGCATATCGTTTCCACCATTGTTGGTGTTATCACCATAACTAACTAATGTTAAGTTGGTATTACCCATCATGGTAAAATCTCCTTTAACATTATAGATAGTTTTGGCTGGAGAATAGATTGAAGTTCGGGGTTCAAAATCTACGCGTACCTGACTATAACTATAAAAAGTAGCTGCAAATAGCATAAATACAGCTAACGCAAATTGAGTTTGCGTTTTATAATTCTTGGTTTTTGAGGTGTATAAGTTTTCCATTTTTGTAACTTTAAATTAAGCTAATACCAAATTATGAACGGTTAAATATTTTGTAGAAAATACTGATTTCAGGATCCGCTTGTTGGATGAAATTTCGTATTTGAGCTTCAGAAACGGAAGCTTCACATTTTAAGTAAATATATTTTAGACTGCCAAAACCTCTAATATTGTCCACATTAAAAGGTCGTGCTAATTCTGAAGCAGATTGGATGTTAATAGTTATCATTTCAACACGCTTAAATAAATCATTACGCGTGCTTAAAATATTGAATGAATTGATATCTTTTAGTTTTATCACTTTGGGTGCTTGGCCATCAGTAACTTCAACTATTTGATTGTTTGCAATGTAAACAGAGGGTGCCAAATCATATAACAGATCTTCTGGATAGGAAGTTACTGAAGACCTGGACACACTTTGGTTGTTAGTATTGTCAGATAATTGATAGATTCGGTTTTCTTGTGCAAAGCTGTTACTAGCGAAAACAACTAACAACGTACAAACCATTATTAAGGATGCTAACGTTGCATTCATTCTATTTTTCATAATTATTATGTATTAATTCTTTAACTTATTGGTTGTCAAAAGCTATAAAATCAGTTCAATTAAATCGTTTAAATAGTAGTTAAACCTTTTTCTGGATTAACAATACATTTATGTTTATAAAACTTGTTGAGGGAAGTGCATGCGTGCATGCGAATGGATTGAGTTTTTTAGTTTGATTTGGGATCATTTATTTAATAGCTTACAACACAAATTAAATGCGATAAAAGCAAGCAATCAAAAAAAAATGTTAAATCACGAAAAAAACCGATTAAAGGATTACGTTAAACACTTAATCGATAAATAGATATGATTAATCGACTATACATTTTGGTAATAACCAGCTGTTTCGTTTTAAAAAATTAAGATTTGGGGATTTTGTAGGTCAAATTTTTCATATAATTTAGGTTGATTAATAGCTTTAGTTTTAAATTCTGGTGAAATGTAAGTCATTTGTCTGACTAAAACAACACTTAAACGATAAAAATTACATTTAAACGATAAAATATGAAAAAACTCACATTAGTAAGACACGCAAAATCATCCTGGCAGTTTAACCTTCCTGATCACCTTCGCCCTTTAAATATGAGAGGTTTGGTGGATGCAGACATAGTTTCAAAGCGTCTAAAAAGCCTTGATTATTATCCAGATTTATTGCTATCTAGTAATGCTGTTAGAGCGCAATCAACAGCCGAAATTTTTATAAAAAGTTTAAATATCCCATCAAATGTTTGTCATTTTAATCATGAACTTTATGATTTTTCTGGTGAACATCTTACATTTCATATTAAAAATTGTCCAAATCAAATAAACAACCTTATCGTATTTGGACATAACGACGCTATTACCAATTTTGTAAATCTATTCGGTAATAAAAACATTGAAAATGTACCTACTTGTGGTGTTGTAAGTATAACATTCGATACTCATTTTTGGAACGATATTGAATTAGGGAATACAACGCTTACTATTTTTCCAAAAGATTTAAAACAATAAACAAGGTATTTTAATAACTAACTATTTAACCCATTTTTAATACCCAAAAATTCCATACAATAGAATATATTTGTAGTATTACTAAAAATTTTGATGACGAAACAAGAATTAGAGAACCGTTATATTAACAGAGAAGTTAGCTGGTTACAGTTTAATGCTCGGGTTATGCAAGAAGCAGATGACGAAACCGTTCCGTTAATTGAACGCCTCCGTTTTTTAGGTATATTTTCTAACAATTTAGATGAGTTTTTTAAAGTGCGCTATGCTACTGTTAAACGAATTGTTGAAGCAGGAAAACAAGGTAAAAGCGAGTTAGGAGGTATAAAAGCTAATGAATTATTGGATATTATCACCCAGATTGTAATAAAACAACAAAGTGATAGTTTAGACATATTAAGTAAAATTCATAAGCAATTAGAAGCCGAAAACATTTTTATAATTAATGAAACTGGTATTCAAGCTTCACAGCACGATTTTATTAAAAATTATTTTCTGCAAAAAGTTAGTCCTGCTTTAGTAACTATTATTTTAAGTGATTTTGTAGAGCTTCCTAACTTGAAAGACAGTGCCGCTTATTTAGCCGTTAAGTTAAGTTTAGCCGATAACGAAAATCAATATGCGCTTATTGAAATATCAAAATCCATGAATCGTTTTGTGGTTTTACCTGAACAAGATGGTAAAAGCTACATTATTATGTTAGATGATTTACTACGCTATTGTCTAGATGAAATTTTTGATATTTTCGATTATGATAACATTTCTGCTCACATGATAAAGATTACTAGAGATGGTGAACTTGACTTAGAAAGTGACTTGAGTAAAAGTTTTATGGAAAAAATATCTGATAGCGTAAAAGATCGTCAAATTGGCGAACCTGTCCGCTTTGTTTATGATAAAACAATAGATACGGTAACGTTATCCTATTTAATGGATAAAATGAAAATTGAATCTACAGATAGTATTATTCCAGGAGGTCGTTATCACAATCGTAGGGATTATATGGATTTTCCAAGTTTAGGTCGTACAGATTTACTCTATATTAAAATTGAAGCCTTACCAGTAAAAGGCTTAAGTCTTAGTGAAAGCCTTTTTAAATCCATTGCCATTAAAGATTACATGATACATACACCATATCATACGTTCTCTTATATTGTTAAGTTTTTACGCGAAGCAGCATTAGATCCAAAAGTAACTACCATTAAAATTACTATTTATAGACTTGCACAAATATCACATGTTGCTAGTTCATTAATTAATGCGGCTAAAAATGGAAAAAAGGTAACGGTTGCTATCGAAATACAAGCACGTTTTGATGAGCAAGCTAATATAGATTATGCACAGCAAATGCAACATGAAGGTATAAACCTCATTTTTGGCGTTCAAGGGCTAAAAGTTCACAGTAAAATGTGTGTAATAGAAAGAGAAGAAGGACATAAAATAAAACGTTACGGGTTTATTAGTACCGGAAATTTTAATGAATCTACAGCAAAAATCTACACAGATTACACACTATTTACCACCAATCAGAAAATTCTCAAAGAGGTAAATAAGGTTTTTAGTTTCTTCGAAATTAATTATAAAATTTACCGTTACAAACATATTATTACATCACCACATTATACCGAAAAGGCTTTTTTTAGATTAATAAATGCGCAAATTGTTAACGCAACTCTAGGAAAACCCGCTCAAATTCGTTTTAAAATAAATAGCTTGTCAAGTTATAAAATGGTCGATAAATTATATGAAGCTAGTCGTGCAGGTGTAAAAATTCAAATGGTTGTTAGAGGTATTTGTTGTTTAATTCCTGGTGTGCCAAATATGAGCGAAAACATTGAAGTTATTAGCATTGTAGATAAATTTTTGGAACATTCCAGACTCTATATTTTTGGTCCTGATAACGATGCTCAAATATATATATCTTCGGCCGATTTAATGACCCGAAATATTCTGAATAGAGTGGAAGTTAGTTGTCCTATCTATGATGAAGAGATTAAACAAGAATTATTAGACAATTTCAGTATTTTTTGGAGTGCCAATGTTAAAGCGCGAATTTTAAATGAAACGCAAAACAATCAATACAAAGTAAAAAAAGAGCCTGTAATTCGTGCACAATTTGAGATTTACGATTATTATTTAAACAAACTAAAAAGTTAGCATGCTAACCATTAAAAAATATGCAGCTATAGATATCGGTTCCAATGCCGTTCGTCTTCTAATAGCAAACATCATTGAAGAAAAAGGAAAGCCAACACGCTTTAAAAAAAGTTCGTTGGTTCGTGTGCCTATTCGTTTAGGCTCTGATGTGTTTATGAAAGGTAAAATTTCAAAACATAATGGCGAACGATTATTGGATACTATGCAAGCCTTTAAACTTCTTATGAAATCTCATAACGTTGTTAAATATAAAGCCTGTGCTACTTCGGCTATGCGAGAAGCCAGTAATGGCGATAAAATTTCAAATTTAATTTTAGAAAATGCCGATATAAGAATTGATACTATTGGTGGTGAAGAGGAAGCAGCCATTATTGCAGCAACTGATTTAAACTCTTATATAGATGCTAACAAAACCTATTTATATGTAGATGTTGGAGGTGGTAGCACAGAGTTTACGGTTATTCATAATGGTAATTCTATAACCTCAAAGTCTTTTAAAATAGGAACAGTTCGTTTGTTAAATGATATTGTTAAAAGTGAAACTTGGAACGAATTGGAGCAGTGGATTAAAATCCATACACAAGCCTTTGATAAAATTGATGTTTTAGGAACTGGTGGAAACATTAATAAGATTTTCAAGATTTCTGGTAAATCAATAGGGAAACCATTAACCTATTTCTATTTAACATCTTATTATAATATGTTACAAACCTATTCGTATGAAGAGCGTATTTCCGAACTCGATTTAAATCAAGATCGAGCCGATGTTATTATACCAGCAACCCGAATTTACTTGTCTGCCATGAAATGGTGTGGCGCTAAAGATATCTATGTACCAAAAATTGGTTTGGCAGATGGTATTATTAAAAGTATCTATTATGATACGGTTTCGAGTAATACACAGTAAAAAACATGCAGTTTATCTTTTTATTATATAATATTTAAGAAAATAAATTATATTCGCTTTAACTAAATCAATTTAAGACTGCGTTATTAAACTTTTATAATCATGAAAAAACAAGTACTCTTTTTAGCTTTTGTAATTATAGCAACAATCTCATATGCTCAAAACGCTATGTATGGTGTTCGTGCTGGACTAAATGTTTCAAATTTAGATTTTGAACCTGATGCCACATTTGATAATCAACACCGTAACGGATTTGCTATTGGATTTTTTGGTGAATACAAATTATCTTCATCAATTTCTTTGGCTCCAGAAATTCAGTTTTCTGCAGAAGGAGCAAAGGATAGAGAATTACGTGTAGATTATATTCAAGCACCTATTTTATTGAAATTCAAATTAGGTGATAGATTTTCATTAGGAGCTGGACCACTTGTAGGTGTTAAAATTCACGAATATGAGGATGGCTACAGTAACTTTAGCTTTTCGGGTGTTGGCGCTTTAGAATTTATGATTACAGACGAAATTTTTATTGATGCTAGATACCATTATGGTGTAACTAATATTTTAGATGATAATCCAGCTGGACTAGAAGCTAAAAACACAAATATTCAAATAGGTATAGGTGTGAAAATTTAACTAATTAACCAATTATATTTTTTAAGAACTCCAATGCTTTTAGTGTTGGAGTTTTTTTATGTTTAACCGTGTATAGTCTCGGACTTGCTCAAATCCTTCATAATGTCTGCTTCAAAGTCTAATAAATCATTCCATTTTTTATCTACTTCTTTCCGGTCTCCATATTGTCTGGCAAAACCTAAAAACATGGTGTAATGATTGGCTTCACTAACCATTAATTTCCGGTAAAATTCTGCCAATTCTTTATCTTCTAATTCCTCGGAAAGTAATCTAAAACGCTCACAACTTCTGGCTTCAATTAAAGCTGCATATAATAATCTGTGTACTAATTGCGTAGTACGACTACCACCTTTAGGAAAAAAGGTAATCAGTTTTAAAACATAGTCATCTTTTCTATCACGACCCAAAGTCCAACCTTGATTTATAATCCTATCGTGAACCATTTTAAAATGACTAATTTCTTCTTTAACCAAAGCAATCATTTCCTGAACTAAGTCTGTGTATTCAGGAAAACCTACTATAAGAGATATAGCTGTACTTGCTGCTTTTTGTTCGCAGTATGCATGATCAGTTAAAATATCTTCAATATTTTTTTCTACAATATTTACCCATCTTGGGTCTGTTGGTAGTTTTAGTCCTAGCATAATTTAATGTGTTAATGGGTGAAGAATAAGGTGTTTTCTTCAAGTGAAACAATTTCTATGATAGAAGATTCTTTTGTTTTTGGCGAATAGAATTCAAAGTATATTGAAGGTACATTTTCATACGCTTCATTATCTTCAGTAATCCAAAAATCTCGTAAATAATACGTTTCTAGATTTATAGAAAATTTTTCAACTATTTTTTCACTCTGCTTATTAAACGTCGAATCTAATAACGTAACACCTTCTTTTATAACTTTAATATCTAGATTAAAATTTCTGTAATTCGTGGTGTCTTTACCTGATGTTATGGAAACATAATTTTCCATATCGCTATACATTTTTATATGAATTCGGTATCCATTATTAAAAATAGTATCAGTCACTTTTTCGGCATATCCATTAGGAATGAATGTGATGTTTTCTGAAAACGAATCCAATAATTCGGTTTCATGAAGAATTTCTTGAGGTGTTTTATGTAAGCGATCTCGACCATCACAAGCAGCAAAAAGCAAAGCAATAGCAAACAATAAAATTAGGCTGATATATTTCATAGTTTTTAAAAATCTAAACCGAAGGTTTTTTTCAAAATATCAATAGCTGGGTTTTTTTCTTTGAGTTTTTCAAACTGCTCTTCTGCTGTATACGCATATTGCTTTTCCATTTCTTCATTAATGGTAATATCTAAATGGATATCGTAATTATTGAGTTCTTTACGTATATAGCTCAACAAATCGTAAGATTCGCGTTCAACTTCTACTTTATTTGTGGCATTTGGAAATTCAAGTTGAATGGCAGTACCTTTTACCTTCGGAACATCAATAGATAGTATAGATGCCAAGTTAAATTTCCCTGTGGCTTCCAATTCTTTAACAAACACATTCCAAACGGCTACTAGTTGTTCTTCGGTGAAACTATCTTTAGGTAAATCGGTTTCATCTATTACCACATCCATTTGTCGGATTTGATGTTCTTTTTTAGCGCGAATACTTTTTAAAGATAACCCAGACGTTGTTCGTTTTTTTGCGTCCATAGTAATGTTTGGTCGCGTTTCTTCAACTGGATTGGCTACTTGATTTTCAATTTGTTTTTCATCAGTAACTGGTTCTGATTTTGATGGAGAAGTATTTTGATTCCTAGCTACAGCCTGCGTATTTACTGGAATTGGCTTAATACCAATCTTTTCAAAGTAACTCGGTGGAATTATAAAGTGTTTAGAATTTTTTTTTTCTCCATCGAAAGTGATAGAGGCAAGTTGCATAAGGCAGAGTTCAACCAGCAGTCGCTGGTTTTTACTGGATTTGTATTTAAGGTCACAATCGTTTGCTAATTCAATGCCTTCAAATAAAAAGGCTTGTTTAGCTTTTCGAGATTGTTCTAAATATTTAACTTGTGTTTCTTCTCCTACCTCCAGTAACTCAATGGTGCTTGGGTTTTGGCAAACCAATAAATCTCTAAAATGTGATGCCAGACCTGAAATATAATGATGACCATCAAAACCTTTGGCTAGAATACTATTGAATTGCAATAGCAAATCAGGAATTTTATTTTCTAGAATTAAATCGGTACTCGTAAAATAGGTTTCGTAATCAAGAACATTTAAATTTTCTGTAACGGCTTGACGTGTTAAATTTTTCCCTGAAAAACTAACCACACGATCAAAAATTGATAAGGCATCACGCATCGCTCCATCTGCTTTTTGAGCAATAATATGTAGGGCATCATCTTCTGCAGTAATACCTTGCTCTTCAGCAATATATTTTAAATAGGATTTAGCATCTTTAACGGTAATTCGTTTAAAGTCGAAAATCTGACAACGCGATAAAATAGTTGGAATAATTTTATGCTTTTCTGTTGTTGCTAAAATAAAGATACAATGCTTTGGTGGCTCTTCCAATGTTTTTAAAAAGGCATTAAAAGCCGCTTGAGATAACATGTGAACCTCGTCAATAATATACACTTTATATTTGCCAACTTGTGGTGGAATTCTGACTTGGTCTGTTAGATTTCTAATATCATCTACCGAGTTATTAGAAGCCGCATCCAGTTCAAAAATATTAAAAGCAAAATCTTCATCCTCTTTTTCAGTACCATCACTATTAATCATTTTAGCCAAAATACGTGCGCATGTTGTTTTACCAACACCACGTGGACCTGTAAATAATAAACCTTGGGCTAAATGATTGTTTTCAATGGCATTTAATAACGTATTTGTAATAGCCTGCTGACCAACAACGTCCTTAAACGTTTGTGGTCTATATTTTCTAGCCGATACTACAAAGTGTTCCATTGATAGGGGTTAAGTTTGTTGCTTGTTTAAGCAAACTTACAGTATAACAAAGTTAAAAAATCCACTGGTAAATTATAAAAAAGTCTTGTTAATTTAATAGGAGTTATTAACATTACAATTTAAAACAGGTGTTGGTTTTATAAAGTTAAATCCATAGATGTTTTTAAAAATAAAACCATTTAGTATTGTAACTTTGCACACAAGTAAATTGCCTTATCGAACCAAATTTATTTTGGTTAGGAAAGTCCGAACACCAGAGTGCAAACATAGTGGCTAACAGCCACCAGCCGTGAGGTTAGGAAAAGTGCAACAGAAAGTATGTACAGGTTATGCTGTAGTGAAACCAGGTAAACTCTATGTGGTGCAATGTCATGTATACCAACGTTTGAGTGCGGCACGTGCGATTGTTGGAGGGTAGGCAGCTAGAATGTATTGGTAACAATGCATCCAGATAAATGATAAGGGCTTTTTTTAAAGAGTACAGAATTCGGCTTATAGATTTACTTAAATAAACAAGCTCCTTGATTGTCAAGGAGCTTTGTTTTATTGTAAAGTTATATTGGGTTCAATTTTTCCGTCAGTTCGAGTGATTTTGAAGAATGAAAAATTGTATCGAGAACTTATATTCTATTCTTCCTCTTCTTCATCAGACCCTATCTCAAAAAAGCTGAACATATTGCCACCATAACTTTTAGAGTACTTATAATGTTCTAATTCGTTCAACTTCGTATGTTTAGAATGTTCTACAATTAATACACCATTGGATTCTAATAAATTGTTTTTAAATACCAAGTCTGGAATTTTGCTGAATTCATCCAATGGAAATTCATAAGGTGGATCAGCAAAAATAATGGTGAATTGCTTATTGCATTTCTCTAGATATTTAAACACATCGCTTTTTATGGTGTTAATGTCCATGTCAAAACTATCAGCTGTTTCGTTTATAAATTTAATACAGCCAAAATTTTCATCTACAGCTGTAATGTTTTCGGTGCCTCTTGAAGCAAATTCATAACTAATATTTCCAGTACCCGAAAACAAATCTAATACCGAAACCGAATCAAAATAATACTGATTATTTAAAATGTTAAACAAGGCCTCTTTAGCCATATCGGTTGTTGGACGAACGGGTAATTTTTTAGGTGCTGTAATTCTTCGGCCTTTAAATTCGCCTGATACAATGCGCATTATAAACTATGGATTAAGGTGAAAAAAGCATAATTGCTTTTTGGTTTTTCTAGATATTTAAAACCATCATTTCGCGTTGCAAAACGAATATGTCTTATGTATTTGTAAGCTATAGAATGTAAGGCGTCATTTTCTGAAACCTGCCCTAAAAACAATAGTATTAAAGTGTCTGGATTGAGTTGTAATTGTTCTGCTGTAAAGAGGATGTAATAAATAAAATCTTCTTTGGTAGCGTATTCAAAACTATTGTAGAGTAGAAGTTGACCATTTTTTATAACAACAATTTCAAAATGTGTATTTTGAACATGAACATACATTTTAGTATCTGTTTCTTGTTGTTCTTTCTTTAAAAGCGTTTCTATTAATACCGTTGAAAAGTGCTTGTATGAAAACGTACCAAATTGTTCATAAATGTAATTGTTAATGTTTACATAAGGCACATAAATGTTCACGCTTTTATTAATATCTATGGTATCATAACTAATAAAATCGGAGCGTAATATTTTAGAATTGAATTTTAAATAATCGGCTAAATTATCTTCTTGAAATAATATTTCTGGTACCAAAGTGGATAATTCATTTTCATGAATTACCTGAATATTATTAAATGAAACTTGTAGTGCTTTTTCAGTTTCAAAAGCATCAATGAGAAGATCGAGAATTTTATATGGTGTTTCTCGTTTTTCGGTTACAATGTCTTTTAAATATTCAACCGTATGATTTTCTGTATTCAGAATGCAAAAAGAAAGTCCATTCAAACTAATTTGAATGGACAAGTTCTTGTTACTTTTTATATGTTCAGTGTTACTCGTTATCGCCATAAGTTTTTGGCCAGTTACCGTTTGTTTTCACTTCGGTCATGGATCCAACACGGATAGCATTACCATTTACTCCATCTACAGAAATTACTTCGTTTTCTTGAAGGATTAGGTCGTTATCTTCTCCGTCTAAAACAACTGCTTTTTTAACAAACGCTTCAAAAACTGGAATTTTAACATCGTCAGTTTCTAAAAAGCCTGCATTCATTTCAAATTTAGCGCCTGCTTTTCCAACTGGAACATTCATCATATCTCTGAAACGAGTAGATTTTCCAAATAAGGAGTCTCTAACTGGAACAAATCCTAATGTATCAATTAAAGTTAATTCTTTCATGGTTTCAACACCACCATATCGTTTTGTCATTTCTTCATCTAAAACTAATGTATCACGACGTTGTGTAATGGTATATTGTGCTGTGTCGATAAATTTTAATAAATTATCAAAATTAGGTGCAAAAACACCAGTAACTTGTCTGTGGGCTAATTGTGCATCACGAATATCTATTAAACGCTCGATAACTTGTGCGTAACGTTTATCTTTTTCTTGGTTAAATTGAATAGGTTTGTAAACAGACATAAATGTTTGATACCCTAAAAAGCCAATAAGTACCCAAAGTAATACAATAAGTACAGGTTTAAATTTTGCAGGTATAAATTTGTCTACAAGCCAAACTAAACCAATGGTTAGAAGAATTACCGCAACTACTATTAGAATTATTGTTAACATAGTTTTTAATTAAAATGAATTAAGGTTGTACGCAAATCTACAATTTTTTTTTAATCGTAAAAGCCAATGTGGCTAAAAATCATTGTTATCTTTGACTAATAATTTAAAAACCTTCTGTATTAATGAATTCTAATGAATTTTATTCGCTTGTAAAACAACAGTTTCCGTTTCAACCAACCCTAAAACAGGACATTGTTTTACAGCAATTATCAGAATTTATTTTTTCAGATAAAAAAAACGACTTGTATTTACTTAAGGGATATGCTGGAACGGGAAAAACCTCTATAATTGGTGCCATTGTATCTAATTTATGGAAAGCTAAAAAGAGTGCTGTTTTATTGGCTCCTACAGGTCGTGCTGCAAAAGTAATTTCTAATTACTCCAAAAAAGAAGCATTTACCATTCATAAAAAAATATATTTTCCAAAAAAAGAAAAGGGTGGAGGTGTCAAATTCGTTATCCAACCCAACAAGCATAAAAACACCATTTTTATAGTGGATGAAGCGTCCATGATACCAGACTCGCCTAGCGATTCAAAATTTTCAGATGGTAGTTCTTTATTAGACGATTTAATGAGCTTTGTGTATTCGGGTCATAACTGTAAATTATTACTCATTGGAGATACAGCCCAATTACCACCAGTAAAACTAGATTTAAGTCCTGCGTTAAATGAAACCACTTTGGAATTAACCTATAACAAATCCGTTACCAAAATGGAACTAGATGAAGTTATGCGTCAAGAGCAGGATTCTGGAATTTTAGTAAATGCTACGAGTTTGCGCGAAATGTTGGACAAGCCATTTCTAGACACCTTTCAATTTGATTTAAGAGGATTTAAAGATATTGTTAGGCTAACGGATGGTCAGGAAATTATGGATGCCATTAACGATTCCTATAGTGATATGGGAAATGAGGAAACGGCATTTATAGTAAGAAGTAATAAGCGCGCTAATTTGTATAATGAGCAAATTAGGAATCGGATACTTTTTAATGAAAATGAACTATCGGCAGGCGATTTCCTGATGGTTGTTAAAAATAATTACTATTGGGTAAAACCAAATTCCGACGCGGGATTTATTGCCAATGGAGATATTATTGAAATTTTAGAGATTTTTAGGATCATCGATTTATATGGTTTTCGCTTTGCAGAAGTAAAAATCCGTATGGTAGATTATCCACGAATGACACCTTTTGAAACCGTTTTAATGTTAGATACCATAGCTGCAGAAACACCTTCGCTTCCCTATGAAGATTCTAATCGTTTGTATCAAGAAGTGATGAAAGATTATGAGTATGAATCTAGTAATTACAAAAAATTTTTAGGCGTAAAAAATAACAAGTATTTCAATGCTTTACAGGTTAAGTTCTCTTATGCAATTACTTGTCATAAATCCCAAGGTGGACAGTGGAACACCGTTTTTGTGGAGCAACCATACTTACCAGATGGTATTACAGTAGACTATCTACGTTGGTTATACACAGCTGTTACCAGAGCAAAAGAAAAGTTGTATCTTATTGGTTTTAAAGATGAATTTTTTCAAGAATGAGAAAGAGGAATTTCATTTTTTTGATAAAAAAAGCAAGCTTATTATAGATATTTATTTATAATGATTACATTTTTTATTTTCTTTAATGAGTCCTACTATTTTATAATTTTTTAAAGAAACTAAACTCTAAATCAGGTTAAAAAACCTTATTTTTGAAACTATTAAATACCCACTATATATATGAAAATAATTTCCATGATTCCTGCGCGTTACAAAGCTTCCCGTTTCCCTGGTAAGCTCATGCAAGATTTGGCAGGTAAAACGGTGATTTTAAGGACGTATGAGGCTACAGTAAATACAAAATTATTTGATGATGTGTTTGTTGTTACGGATAGTGATATTATTTATAACGAAATTGTAAATCATGGCGGAAAAGCCATTATGAGCAAAAAAGAACATGAATGTGGTAGTGACAGAATTGCTGAAGCTATTGAGTTTATGGACGATGTAGATATAGTTGTTAATGTGCAAGGTGATGAACCTTTTACAGAAGTAGCATCACTCAAAAAGCTCATTACTGTTTTTAATGATGATGCTCAAAAAGAAATTGATTTAGCATCATTAATGGTTCATATTCAAGATTGGGATGAAATAACCAATCCCAATACCGTTAAAGTTATTGTGGATAAAAATAACTTCGCGTTGTATTTTTCAAGAAGTCCCATTCCATTTCCAAGAGACAAAGACGTTGCCGTTAAATATTATAAACACAAAGGTGTATATGCGTTTAGGCGTGAAGCACTTTTAGATTTTTATCGTTTACCTATGTTACCTTTGGAAGCATCAGAAAAAATTGAATGTATTCGCTATTTAGAATATAGTAAAAAAATTAAAATGGTGGAGACGGATGTTCAAGGCGTAGAAATTGATACACCTGAAGATTTAGAACTAGCCAATAAATTGTGGAAATAAATTATAGCAACATAAAAGTTATTGGCTTTGATGCGGATGATACGCTTTGGGTTAATGAAACCTATTTTCGGGATGCCGAAGTAGCTTTTGCTCAATTACTATCTCCTTATGAAACGCTGAATAAAATTGACCAAGAGCTGTTTAAAATGGAAATGAAAAATTTACCACTTTACGGTTATGGTGTTAAAGGTTTTGTATTGTCTATGGTGGAAACTGCCATTGAATTATCTAATAATAACGTCTCTGCCAAAACCATGAAAGCTATTTTGGATATAGGTAAGGATATGCTTGAAAAGCCAATTGAATTGTTAGATGGCGTTGAAACTGTTTTAAAAGAATGTTCCAAAAATTACCGATTAATATTAGCAACTAAAGGCGATTTGTTAGATCAAGAGCGCAAATTAGAAAAATCAGGTTTGTTAGATTATTTTCATCATATTGAAGTATTAAGTGATAAAAAAGAAGCCAATTATTCTAGGTTATTAAACCATTTGGATATCAAACCATCCCAATTTTTAATGATCGGAAATTCATTAAAGTCTGATATATTGCCATTGGTTAACATTAAAGCACACGCTATTCACGTACCTTTTCATACCACATGGATTCATGAACAAGTTGCTGAAGAGGAAACGAATGGAAAAGCTTACAAAACAGTAAAAAGTTTAAACCATTTACTGGAATTGTTGAAATAGTATCTGTGGATTTCATAAATTATAGCGATATTTATCAATTGAAATCAACAGCAAAATATATTAGGAAAGATTAATTAAATAGTCTGTTAAATATGTCCCATTTAGCAAGCTATTTTAGAACAATATTACATGAGTTACAAAAATTACCCAATGGTGTCTCGAGTTGTTTTTGGTCGAGGAAGTTTTAGTCAGTTAGAGGATATTATTGCACCCAAGCGATTAAGTGTTTCTGCACCATTTATATTTTTAGTTGATGATGTTTTTGAGAAAAAAGCCACATTTTCAGGTCGTATTCCTTTGGCTTATAATGATAAAATAATCTTTATTTCTGCTGCAGAAGAACCTAAAACAACACAAGTAGATGCGCTTGTTGAAGACATTATACTGACCTGTAAACAACGACCATCAGGAATTATTGGTATTGGAGGCGGAACCGTTATGGATATGGCGAAGGCTGTAGCCATTATGATTACAAACGAAGGTGAATCTAAAGATTATCAAGGTTGGGATTTGGTTAAAAACCCAGCCATTTATCATGTAGGTATTCCAACTATTTCGGGTACTGGAGCCGAAGTTTCTAGAACAACAATATTAACTGGTCCAGTTAGAAAATTAGGTATCAATAGTGATTACACACCCTTTGATCAAGTTATACTAGATCCAGAATTAACTAAAGGCGTGCCAAAAGATCAATGGTTTTATACTGGAATGGATTGCTTTGTGCATTGCATAGAATCTTTAAAAGGAACATATCTAAACGCGTTTAGCGAAAGTTATGGCGAAAAGGCATTAGAACTTTGTAAGGAAATTTTCTTGGAAGATACCTTGGACGAAAAAGAATCAGCAGATAAATTAATGATGGCTTCTTGGCATGGAGGTATGAGTATCGCCTACTCCCAAGTTGGTGTAGCACATGCTATGAGTTATGGTTTGGGCTATTTATTAGGCATTAAACATGGCGTTGGTAATTGTATTGTTTTTGAACATTTAGAAGAGTATTACCCAGATGGTGTAGCATTGTATAAAAAAATGCGTGCTAAACACAACATTCATATTCCTCAAGGCATTTGTGCTAATTTAACAGATGAGCAATTTGATATCATGATTGATGTGGCTTTAAGTCTAGAACCACTTTGGGAAAATGCCATTGGTAAAAACTGGCAAAAAGTCATTACACGTCAAAAATTAAGAGACCTTTATTCAAAAATGTAGCATGCGTAGGATAGCCAAATTTATTTATTTTAAACTACTAGTATGGCGTGTTACTGGTAATGTAAACTTTTCACAAGATACTGTAAAAAAAGCGGTACTTATTGCTGTACCACATACTAGTTGGCATGACTTCTATATTGGTGTGTTGTTGCGTCAAGTAGCACATGTAAAATCTAACTTCATAGCCAAAAAAGAACTATTTGTAGGGCCAGTAGGTTGGTATTTAAAAGCTATTGGAGGTGCTCCCATAGACAGAGGAAATAAGCAAAACAAAGTAGAAGCTATTGCCCAGTTATTTAACGAGCGTGATGAGTTTCGTTTGGCATTAGCACCTGAAGGTACCCGAAAAAAAGTAGCCGAATGGCGAACGGGTTTTTACTATATTGCTAAAGCTGCAAATGTGCCCATTATCATGTTTAGTTTAGACTTTGGTAAAAAGCAAAACAAGGTTTCGGAACCTTTTTATCCTACTGATGATATGGAAGCCGATTTCAAATTTATGAAAGCCTTTTTTGAAGGAGTGGAAGGGAAGGTGGCTGCGTATTCTTAAAACAAACCTTTACATCATTGGCAACTATTATGTTTACTGCCTTCCAATGTTAAATCGAGAACGAAAAATTAAAGCTGGAAAATAAAAAACGAGCGACAACAAAGTACTGTGTTAAAAACCAGTGAAATTGTATTATTTTTTTAAATAACGTCCGCAAATATCCTTATATATCAATTTTTTTTTCCACAAATTCAATACTATTCAAAATACTCATGGCATCAGTAAAATACGTTTGATAAAGATCTTCACGCGATGAATAGTTGTAATTATAGTAATAGCCATGGTGTTCAAAATACATATAAAAAGACTTATTATATACTTCTCCTTGAAACAAGGATTCTATTTCATGTATATAAACGAGTCCTAATCTGTTTTGTTCGGAATACGATTTTTGCGAAACAATATCTCGGGAATTAGTTGTCTCATTTATTCTATTTTCCACCAGGTCTTTGAACGTTATTTTTTCTTTTAACCGATATTGAAATACGGAAACCGAGTTTTCAAAAGGGTTATTTTTTTTATGAAGAGGCGTGTAGCTAACATATCCATGATCTTCAAAACCGCGCCATTTTTCAGGTTTTACTATGGAAAAATTCTGTGCGTTAATAAAGTAATCCAATTCGGAATTTACTACTTGAGGTTTTGACGTGCCACAATTTGTGAAAATGAATATAGTAAACAGTAGTGTGAATCTTTTCATTTATTTTGATTTAAAATCTAGAATTCCATAGGCGAAACTAAATTATTTTGATTATTAGATAGCCAACTTTTAAATCGGCAATTAGTGTTAATCTTCAACTTTAAAATCCTTCATTTCTTGAAGCGGTTCTAATACATTATAATCTTTCCAGACAGATGAATCATATTTCTGAATAGCTTCATAATTTATAGTTTTACCTTCTTGAAAAGCATCAAAATTAGCTGTATTCAATTCATTAACATCTAACATGAGTATTTCCGTACGTTCTTTAAAAGTGCCTTCTATCTTAAAGTTAAAAGCTACTTTATCATTACTTTCATTTTCAATAAACTTGATAGGTCTATTAATATAGAAATAACGATCTATTTCACTTTTTATATAATATGGATAATAGTAGCCATCGCTATTTTTCCTGTAAGCAACAGAGCCTGCTTTGTTTTTCTCAATATATTTAATACCTAAAATTAAGCGTAAATTTAATTTCTGTCCTTCTCGTCCAGGATAAAAGGCATAATCAGCTCGCAAAACAGCAAAACTTTGCATGGAAACATATATCGTTCCAACATAATTTGCAGAACCTCGTCGAGGTTTGAAGTTAATAATATAAACTATTTCATTATCTAGAAAGGTTAAATCCTTAAGCTCATAATCATATTTTTTTGTTTCTGTAATAAAATCTAATTCAGGTTCTTCAGTTATAGGATTTACTTCTTTTACCATATTAAAAGCAGCTTCTCTAACAAAACGAACGGCATTTATAGAATCTGATACTTTATCATTTCTGTTATTTAATGATACAGAATCTGATACTGTAAACCAACCCGACTTAACAGTGTAGACCTTACTTGTGTCTAAATGTTTTAATACAATATCATTGCCTTTATCAGTCATTTTTTCGAGTGACTGGTCGTTGTTTTGATCTACAAGGCTAACAGCTTTTTCAATTTTTAATTTAGCGTTGAAAATATCTTTAATATACAAAGTAGAAACCATGTCTGTATACTTTTTAGAGTCGTTATTTAGAAGTGATTGCTCTAATTTGTCAAAATCCTTATTGAAAGCTTCCAGTTGCTTTTTCTTAAAATTAGACGATTTTTCTATTTCAAAATCCGCAGCTTTACCATCTACATATTCTGTCCGTCTGCCAAACATTTTTAAAGACGTTTGTGCTAGTTTGTAGTTTTTAGATGCGTTGGTATTTACATAATATAAAATAGAATCTACTGTCAATTTCCTATCTGTAACATACACTTCCGAAAGTTCGTTTACAAGATCACTTAAAACGTATTCTTTGGATTGAAATTCTTGAATTTGAAGTCCCTTTTTTTCATATCCCATACAAGAAATATACACTGAATCTGTAGTTTGAAAACCTGAAACTATAATGTTGAAATTACCTTCATCATTGGATATGACACCATAATCTTCACCAATTTGAATGGTAGCAAAAGGAATTGGCTCATTTTTGTCGTCCAAAATGGTTCCAGTAACAGTTTGACTGAAACTTACTAGGGATAATAAATAGAAACATGCTGTTAAAAGCTGATGGCAATTATTTTTAGAGAACATAATCGTTTTTTAGATTAAGACGAATTTAACGATTATTTGTTACAATTTACAAGGGAGCATGCTCCCTTGTAATAAATTGATAGAAGTATGCTCCCTAGGATTACTTAATCATCAGCGCTCTCTTCCATTGTATGATACACGTTTTGAACGTCATCATCTTCTTCTAGTTTTTCTAGTAATTTTTCTACATCAGCAGCATCTTCAGCACTTAATGCTTTAGTAACTTGAGGAATACGTTCAAATCCAGAGGATAAAATTTCAATATCTCTATTTTCTAATTCAGCTTGTATGGCTCCAAAATTTTCAAAAGGCGCATAAATTAAAATACCATCATCATCGGCAAAAACTTCTTCGGCACCAAAATCTATAAATTCTAATTCTAATTCTTCAGGATCTAAATCGCCTGCTTCAATTCGGAAATTGCAAGTATGATCAAACATAAAAACAACGGAACCAGATGTGCCTAAACTACCATCACATTTGTTAAAATAACTACGAACATTGGCAACAGTTCTGGTGTTATTATCTGTGGCTGTTTCAACCAAAATAGCAATTCCGTGAGGTGCGTATCCTTCAAAAATAACTTCTTTATAATCGCCTTGACTTTTATCAGATGCTTTTTTAATGGCACGTTCTACGTTATCTTTCGGCATATTAACCGATTTGGCATTCTGAATTACAGCGCGCAGTCTGGAGTTGGAATCTGGATCTGGCCCACCTTCTTTAACAGCCATAACAATGTCTTTGCCAATACGCGTAAACGCTTTACTCATGGCAGACCAACGTTTCATTTTTCGTGCTTTGCGGAATTCAAAAGCTCTTCCCATAAATTAAAAAAAATTAAGAATTAAAAAGTAATAGTTTGTTTTTTGACAAATTTAAAAAAATAATATAAACAGTAACTGTATACAGTTTACAATTTTAGTCCTCGTCTTCTGGCACTACAATGGCATCAATAGCTTCAGCTAGTTTAAAATCTTTATTCGTTACTCCATTTTCTTCGTGTGTAGATAATGTAATGTTTAAAACATTATACACATTAGACCAATTTGGGTGATGATTTAAAGCTTCACATTCAAAAGCAATGCGACTCATAGCACTAAAACAATCTTTGAAATTTTCAAATTCAAATTCAGCATGAATAGCGTTGTCAGCATATTCCCAATCTGGAAAACGCAATAATTTTTTCTCGATATCTTCTTTAGATAATTTACTCATAATTGTATGTTTTTTAATTCGTTTTAATATAGTTAAATTACAAATGAAAATCTACTAAACATCAATCTCATTTAGGAAATCTTTACTCATAAATTGTAAATGTTTAGGTAACAGATTATATTTTGGTAAAACGGCAAGATACCGATCATCATTAGTGGTGTAAACGTTTTTAAGGAGTACATTTTTAAATCCTAATGTGTCAATAATTTCTAAAATAAAGTCGTCATGATGTACTAAATCCATGCTTCCTACATGAAAAATGCCACTTTTATTTCTGTTGATAATATAATGAATTTGTTGTGTTAATTTAATATCTGTTGCCATATTCATAATCAGATTTGGAAACACTTCAATAGCTTCTTTATTTTTAATAAATTCTTTAATTTCAATTAGCCTTGGCGATTGGTTTCCAAAAACCATTGGCAATCTAATTATAGCTACCTGACGTTTTGGTAAACGCAATAACATGTTTTCAATTTTTATTTTGAAATGTCCATAAACGCTATCGCTTAAGGTTTTATCTGTTTCGTAGCTTGGATATTTACTGTAAGAGTCAAACACATTGGCAGACGACAAAAATAGTAGTTTACTAGTATGCATTTGCAAATATTGAACTATGTGAGAGTGCGCAATAACTTGTGCGTTAAAATCGCCACGTAAAGCAGAAATAATGATTGTTGGTTTTACAATTTCTAAAATTTCAAACACATCATCTTCCTCCACATCATACTGAAAAAAGTGCTGATTTTTCTCAAACTCACGTTTGGCTGTTCGGTATGTTCCAAATGTCCTAAAATAGGAGCAAAGCTCTTTGTAAATAGCATTTCCAATAAAGCCACTTGCACCTAAAATAAGTATTCTATGTTTGTTTTCTATTGCCGACATGGCTAATTATGAAACCGTTTGTTAAAAAATAGATTGATTGGTAAGCGTTGTAAACTGTTCTAGTGCTTGCATGCCTAGTTTAGAATTACCACGCTCATTTAAGCCAGGTGCCCAAACGGAAATGGTAAACTCATTTGGCAATAAGGCGGTTATTCCTCCTCCAACGCCACTTTTCCCTGGTAGTCCAACTTCAAAAGCAAACTCTCCAGCTTCATCATAAAATCCGCAGGTGAGCATGATAGCATTTATTCGTTTAGCTTGACTTTTGGTTAAACGCGCCACATGAGCTAAACAATGTCCTTTATTAGCGAATAAAAAGAATGCTTTAGATAATTGAGAACAACTCATTTCTAATGAACACTGATGAAAATAAAAATCCAAAACGTCCTCAACTGAATTGTTAAGATTGTTAAAAGATTTTAAAAGATTAGCCGCTGCATAATTAGTATAGCCTGTTTCTTTTTCAGATTTTGCGACTTTCAAATTGTAAGCAATAGTTGAATCGCCAGTAATATTCTGGACATATTTTAAAAAGTCTGCTTTGGGGTTTTCTAACTCTGAAACCAAAATATCGGCAATTACAATGGCACCAGAATTTATTAAAGGATTTCTTGGAATGCCTTCTTCTAACTCCAAAAGAGATAGATGATTGAAAGGATTTCCAGAAGGTTCAACATCCACACGATCCCAAATATGTGTTCCTATTTTGGACATGGCCAAAGCAAGTGTCAGCACTTTTGAAATACTTTGAATAGAAAAACCAATATCGGAGTCTCCAACAGCAAATTCTTCACCTGAAATAAGCTTTAAATGCATACCAAAATGTTCAGGATTTACTCGCGATAATTCTGGAATATATGAAGCAATTTCACCTTTATCTGATTCTTGTTTTACGTTTGAGTATATCTCGCTTAAAATTGCTTGGTAGTCTATCATGCATTAGCCTTTATAAAATGGCAGTTTTACTACCGTTGCAGGAACGGCATTTTTTCGTATTTGAATGTTTATTTTAGAATCAAAAGCACTAAAATTTGGCGCTACATAACCTAAACCAATTCCCTTTTTAAGCATTGGAGACATGGTTCCAGAAGTTACTTTTCCTATTAAGTTTCCAGCATCATCAACAATATCATAACCACTTCTTGGGATTCCTTTGTCGTCTAGTTCAAAAGCAACTAATTTGCGTTTTAATACGCCTTTCTTTTCTTCAGCTAGCTTTTCAGAATTTGTAAATTCTTTAGTAAATTTTGTTATCCAACCCAAACCCGCTTCAAGTGGTGATGTGGTATCATCTATATCATTACCATATAAACAATAACCCATTTCCAAACGTAACGTGTCACGAGCAGCCAAACCAATTGGTTTAATACCAAAATCTGCTCCAGCTTCAAAAACCTTATCCCAGATTTGTTTAACCTCATTATTTTTACAGTATATTTCAAATCCACCGCTTCCTGTATAACCAGTAGCGGAAATAATAACATGCTCGATTCCTGCAAAATCACCAACAACAAAATTGTAGAATTTAATGTCAGATAAATTATGACTAGTTAAGCTTTGCATGGCTTCAATAGCTTTTGGGCCTTGAATGGCTAAAAGCGAATAATCATCACTAATATTAACCATTTCGGCATCTGTATCATTTTTAGAAGCAATCCAATTCCAATCCTTTTCTATATTACTGGCATTTACAACTAAAAGGTAGGTTTCTTCTTCAACTTTGTAAATAATTAAATCGTCAACAATACCACCTGTATCATTCGGTAAACAGCTATATTGTGCTTTACCAACTGTTAGTTTGCTGGCATCATTTGTGGTAACTTTCTGAATTAAATCTAGAGCTTTTGGACCTTTGATTAAAAATTCACCCATGTGCGATACATCAAAAACACCAACAGCTTTGCGTACTGTTTCGTGTTCAATGTTCACGCCTTCATATTGAACTGGCATATTAAAACCTGCAAAAGGCACCATTTTTGCGCCTAATGCTTCATGAGTTGATGATAAAGCTATATTCTTCATATATATATATTCCGATTGAGCGGAAATTTTTAATTAAACTTCGATTATAACACAAATGTATTGAAATTTATCTGTTTTAAAGAGCGCCTTTATGCTTAATCTAGGCTTAAATGTTTGTTAATTTTTTTAGTTAAATGAAGCCTATTCTAATTTATCTTTTAATTTACATCATCATTAAAACCAGCATCTCATGAAAAATTTTCTTTTTACACTAATTGCAGTTTGTATAACAGTTGTTTTACAAGCACAAAACGGTTTGCCAACAGACTACTTATCGGCAGAATTTCATAAAAGTAGACGCGATGCCTTACGCAGCAGTATGCCTAAAAATTCTGTAGCCCTATTTTTTGCAAATCCTGTTAGAAATAGAGCAAATGATGTTGATTATATTTATCACCAAGATCCCAATTTTTACTATTTAACAGGTTACAATGAGCCACATGCTGTTTTAGTTTTGTTTGCGGAAAATCAAACGAATTCCGAAGGCGCTACTTATAATGAATTAATTTACGTTCAAGAGAAAAATCCGCAAGCGGAACAGTGGACAGGAAAAAGATTAGGGATTGAAGGTGCTAAAAATCAATTAGGTTTCGATATGGCTTTTAATGGTAGTGAATTTAATGAATCTGGTATTGATTATTCAAAATTTGATAAAGTACTCTTTAATAATTTTAATAATGATTATCGTGATTCTAAACGCGATCAAGCCGATTTACATAGTTTAATTGAGCAGTTTAAAACACAGGCTAATTATGATGAAAATACATTGCCAGACCCAATGAAATCTCGCATTTATGAAATGATTAAAGCTACAGATATTGAAAACAGTGCCAATGTGGCTCAAAATATAGGTCGTGCTTTGGCGTATTATCCAGATTTAAAAAAGGATAAAGTAATTTTAGATTATGCAGAGTCAACAGATTCTAACAAACGTTTAGAATTGCAACAACAAATTATTAAAATAGATCAGGAGACACCAAAATCGAATTTAGACACACAAACTTTATCTCAATTAATGGCTGGATTGCGACAAATTAAAACCGAAGAAGAACTCGTTTTATTAACCAAAGCGGTTCGTATTTCTGCCATGGGACAGCGTGAGATTATGAAAGCTATGCATCCCAATATGTCTGAAATGGAAATTCAAGGGATTCACGAATATGTTTATAAAAAATATGGTAGTGAATATGAAGGCTACCCAAGTATTGTTGGCGCAGGAAATAATGGTTGTGTGCTGCATTATATTGAAAACACCAAAATGCAAGTAAATAATGAATTGGTTTTAATGGATTTAGGCGCTGAATATCATGGCTATTCTGCAGATGTGACACGAACCATTCCAGCCAATGGTAAATTTACAACAGAGCAAAAAATTATTTACGATTTAGTTTATAAAGCTCAAGAAGCTGGTATAGCTGCAGCTAAAGTTGGAAATGGTTTCAATGCTGCTGATGCTGTAAGTCGTGCAGTAGTTCATAAAGGTTTAATAGATTTAGGAATTGCTACAAACGATAAAGAAGCAAGACAGTACTTTCCACATGGCACATCCCATTATTTAGGTTTGGATGTTCATGATCCTGGACTTTATGGTGCATTTGCGCCAAATATGGTTATTACTGTGGAGCCTGGTATTTATATTCCTGATGGAAGTAATTGTGATAAAAAGTGGTGGGGAATTGCAGTCAGAATTGAAGATGATATTTTAATTACTAATAATGGTCCCGTAAATTTATCGGCAGAAGCACCAAGAACATCTAAAGAAATTGAGTCGTTGATGAAAGAAAAAAGCGCGTTAGATGATTTTGTTTTGCCAACGTTAGATTAATACGTTAAAAGCATCTGGTGATTAGGATTGGAGTGGGTGTCCGAAATTTTAAAATCATAACGACCTACAATTTCAAATCCTGCTTTTTTATAAAAATGAATAGCTCTTTGATTTTCTATCCAAACAAATAACCACATGCCAGATTGATTGTTTTCTTGAGAAAGAGTTACATTAAAGTTGAATAGTTCTTTACCAAGTTTTAAATCATGAAATTCCTTTAAAACATAGATTCTTTCTAGTTTTGTTACATTTTTGAAAGGAATATTGTTTTGTGAAACGGTATAAATTATTTTGGAGTAACCAATGGGTTTTTCATTAAAATAAAGAATATGAAAGATATTATCGGAATCTGATAATTCAGCATCAAACGCAGCCTTCGTGAATTTTAAATTAACATAATTTGTTATATCTGCTTCAGGAGCACTCGTGCCATGCGATTCTATAAAGGTTTGTTTTCCAATTTTAGAAAGTACTTTGGCGTGATTACCATTCGCTTTTATAATTTTAATCATCGAGTAAAAAAATCTTCGGATTGAGGAATTTCAAAAGTATAAGTTCAAAATATAAAATTAACTGTATTTTTGAAATAGTTGTCGTTTTATTTACAAAAATCAACAAGTAACCATGAAAATATTTTCAGATAAACAAATTTACGAAGGCGATAAGCTGACTTCAGAAAGACAAAACATCACGTCCACAGAATTGATGGAACGTGCTGGAATCCAAATTTTTAATTGGTTGCATTTACGTATGCAAGGTGCGCAAGTTCCCATCCATGTATTTTGTGGTATTGGTAATAATGGAGGGGATGGGTTAGTGGTAGCGAGGCATTTAATTAACCATGGCTATCATGTTCATACTTATGTGGTAAACTATAGTGATAAGCGAAGCAAGGACTTTTTAGTGAATTACGATTTAATAAAACAAACCACAAAAAAATGGCCAACGCTTATTCGTCTCAATGATGATTTTCCAGAAATTGGACCGGATGATATTATCATAGATGCCGTTTTTGGTATTGGATTAAACCGTCCAGCTGATGATTGGGTTGTTCATTTGTTTCAACATTTTAGAGCGTCTAAAGCGTTTACGTTATCTATTGATATTCCTTCTGGGCTGAAAACAGATGCAGTGCCAGCAAACGAAAACAATGTGGTTTGGGCAAATCATACATTAAGTTTTCAATCCACCAAACTTGTTTTCTTTTTGCCAGATACAGCTAAATATACGCAGCAATGGGAGATTTTAGATATTGGTATTGATCGAGAATATCTTATAAAAACAGAAACAGAAGTCGATTTAACAGGCAAGCAAGACGTGTTGCCTATTTATAAACCACGTGATAAATTTTCGCATAAAGGGAACTTTGGACATGCACTTATTATTGGTGGAAGCTATGGTAAAATTGGTGCAGCTCTATTGGCAAGTCGTTCAGCGTTATCTATAGGTGCAGGATTAGTAACGGCTTTTATTCCTAAATGTGGTTATATTCCGTTTCAATCTAGTTTTCCTGAAGCTATGGTTATATCAGATAATCAAGATGAATATATAAGTAATATTCAATTTAATATAATACCAACAGTTATAGGTATTGGCGTTGGTATGGGAACTGAAAAAGCGACTGCAGAAGCTTTACGTGTATTTTTAACTACCAATAAAGTACCATTAGTTATAGATGCAGATGCAATTAATCTGCTATCAGAGAATACAGAATTATTGAAATTATTACCAAATAACACCATATTAACGCCACATCCTAAAGAATTGGAACGTTTAATTGGGGTTTGGGAAAATGATTTTGATAAACTAAAAAAAGTGAAAGCATTTTCGAAGAAATATCAGGTTATTGTTGTGATAAAAGGCGCATATTCGTTAACGATTTTAGAAGATAAAATGTATATTAATTCTACTGGAAATCCAGGTTTGGCAACGGCAGGAACCGGTGATGTGCTTACGGGAGTTATTACAGGTTTAATAGCACAAGGTTATGACCCTTTAGCCGCTTCAGTTTTTGGTGTGTATCTGCATGGCAAAACAGCAGATATTGTTGTTGATGGTTTGGGTTTTGAAGCCATGACAGCGTCACATATTATTGAAAATTTGGGTGAAGCGTATTTGGATTTGTTTGCACAACCAGAATTACCTAGAGTAAAAGGGGATGCAGAAGATAATGAGTCCTAAACTAAATAAAAAAAGTAGTTATTTATTAAAATAGCTATTTAAAATTCTTGTCAGTTGTCATTCTGAACTAGTTTTAGAATCTCATTTTTTAAAGCAAGAATTCATTTGATGTGAATATTTAAAAATAGAGTACAAAAAAAGAGTCGCAATTGATTGCGACTCTTTTGTAATATAGTTATTCAGAATTATATATTCAATTCTGTTAATAGTTCTTTTAACTCATTACTTGAAGGTCTTGGTGCATCTGGTGATACCACATTTCCTGCAGGATCAATTAAAATAAAACGCGGAATACCGTTTATTTTATAGGCTTGGATAAATTCTGTTTGCCATCCTTTTGGTGCAAAAATCTGAATGCCGCCTAATTCTTTATCAGCAATCATTGCTTTCCAATCTTCACGAGCTTTATCCCATGAACCGCCATGACTTCTGTCGTCATCAATAGATAGACTTACAAATTGGATATCTTTTCCGTGATATTCTTTTTCAATTTCTTTTAAGAAAGGAATTTCAGCTTTACAAGGTCCACACCAAGTAGCCCAAACATCTATATATACATATTTACCTGCTAAATCGGATAATGATGTTGTAGTTCCATCATAATTTTCATAATCGCTAAACGTTGGTGATGGAGATCCTTTTGGTAATTCATTTTTTAATGCAATTGATCCACCAATATAAGATTTTAAAGATTTCAGCATAGGCTCTAAATTTTTAGAGGCATCATTTGTAATGCTGGTATCGATGGTTTTATTGGAATTATAAAATTCGCTTAATTCTGTCTTTATGCCATCCAGTTTTGCTTCTAAAGTTTCCATGTCAGCAATTTTACTTAAAGCTTCCACGTCAATTAACTGTTCTTCTTTTAAAGATTTTTCAGCTAAAAAATTACTATGTTCAGAACCTGCTCCAGTATATTTAATAGTTTCGTCAAACATTTTTGCATCAATAGTCATATCAATTTCATAGCCATTTTTCAAAAATACAGACGTAGATTCTGCGCCATCGAAAATGTTATAAATGCCAGCATCTATTTTTAATGTATCATTAAAAGTGCCATCTTCATTTACTTTGATTGTTTTTGAATAATCACGAGTACGTACAACTAGTGAATCACTGTTTTTATTTGTTATTTTTCCAGAAAAAGTCGCGTAGTCTTTAGGTGCTTCTTCTTTGCAAGCAAATATGGATAATGCTGCAACAAAAATTAAAGTTTTTTTCATCGTTTAAAATAGTTTGTTTAATCAAAAATAGAGTTTTATCATGAATTAAAAATGAAATGTTACTAATTGTTTGCATAATAAATATTGAATGTGGATTTTTGGGATAACTTTTACAGCCTATGAGAACAATTCATTACATTTCCCAAGATACCATTGATTTAGAAACTATTTCAGCAATTTTAGAAGAAGAAAAAGCTTTAGAATTAGCAGAAAATTCAATCAAAAAAATCCAGACATGTCGCGATTATTTAAACGAAAAACTTAAAAATCAAGATGCTCCCATTTATGGAATCAATACTGGTTTTGGCTCGTTATATAATGTAAAAATATCGAAAGAAAACCTTACCAAACTTCAAGAAAATTTGGTTATGTCTCATGCTTGTGGAACTGGAGAATTGGTTCCAAAAGCTATTGTAAAACTTATGTTGTTACTAAAAGTTCAGTCGTTAAGCTATGGACATAGTGGCGTGCAATTAGAAACAGCAAAGCGTTTAATGGATTTTTATAATCATGATATTTTACCTGTAGTTTATACCCAAGGTTCTTTGGGAGCCTCCGGAGATTTGGCTCCTTTGGCACATTTGGCTTTACCGCTTATTGGCAAAGGAGAAGTTTATTTTGAAGGTGCTGTTCATACATCAGAATCTATTTTGAAGAAATTTAATTGGAAACCAATAACGCTACAATCTAAAGAAGGATTAGCGCTTTTAAATGGTACACAATTTATGACGGCTTATGGTATTCATTTATTAATGAAAGCCTATAAATTATCTTATCTCGCAGATTTAATTGGAAGTACATCTTTAGAAGCTTTTGATGGAAGAATTGAACCATTTAATGAACTCGTACATTTAGTTCGTCCGCATAAAGGGCAGTTAAAAACAGCAGAACGCATTCGCGAATTTCTAGATGATAGTGTGTTAATTAAACAAGAAAAACAGCATGTTCAAGATCCGTATTCGTTTAGATGTATGCCTCAAGTACATGGTGCGAGTAAGGATACGTTAGATTTTGTAAGAAAAACTTTTATAACAGAAATCAATTCTGTAACAGATAATCCAAATATTTTCAGTCAGGAAGATTTAATAATTTCTGGCGGAAATTTTCATGGTCAACCATTAGCATTAGCTTTGGATTATTTAAAGATTGCCATGGCAGAATTAGGAAATATTTCTGAAAGACGTGTGTTTCAATTGGTGTCGGGATTACGCGGTTTACCAACATTTTTAGTGGATAATCCAGGGTTAAATTCTGGTTTTATGATTCCACAATATACGGCTGCAAGTATAGTTAGCGCTAACAAACAACTTGCAAGTCCAGCGAGTATTGATAGTATAGTTTCCAGTAACGGTCAAGAAGACCATGTGAGTATGGGAGCCAATGCTGCTACACAAGCTTACACGTTAATTCATAATGTTGAGCGCATTTTAGCCATTGAACTATTCAACGCATCACAAGCCTTACATTTTAGAGAACCTTTAAAATCTTCTACATTTATAGAGTCCGTTTTAACGGCTTATCGTCAAGATGTTTCTTTTGTTTCTAATGACAGGGAACTTCATATAGACATAAAAAAATCGGTAGCATTTATAGCAAATTTGCAAATAGACGTAAACGAAATCTACAATTAATAGTATCTTGTTTTAGGATTAGAAGATTATAGAAATGATATTATTGGTTACATAATTCTATAGCCCAATTAGTTGCATCTTCTAGTGAATTAAATGCTTTGAATGGAATACTTATAAAGTTGCTTTCAAAATCTGTGTTATCTATTTTTACAGAATCGCCTAAAACGATAGCAAAACCAATAAGGTTTTTAATTTTTGATGTTTCAAAATATACATTCGGATCTACGGAATACGAATTTTTTCGGTGCGTGATGTAAACAAAATCCTTATCACCAAAATAATCTCTAGCAATATCATAAAGTTCTTTGTTCAGTTCTAATGTAACTGTTATACCTTCATTCATGACTGCAATCATGTAATGGTCGTGAAAAGTAATTTCACCGAATGTATATTTTTTTAAAAGAGACATATTAAAATATAATAAAAAATTTGGGACAATAAAAAACTCCGCAAAGTTAAGCGGAGTTTTTCTAATAATAAAAGAAAACTATTATGATTCAGTAGTTTTTTTATCAGTTTCAATTTTTATGGTAAGTTCGTTTGTTTTAGAATCTAAATCCATAGCTATTTTATCGCCTTCAGCTATTTTTGAAGTGATAATTTTCTCAGCTAAAGCATCTTCAACATACTTCTGAATTGCTCGTTTTAAAGGTCTTGCACCATATTGTTTGTCGAATCCTTTATCTGCAATATAATCTTTGGCAGCTTTACTTAACTTAAGTGTGTAGCCAATATCCTTAATTCGTAAAATAAGTTTTTCTAATTCAATATCAATAATTTTAGAAATATCTTCTTTTTCAAGCGCATTAAAGACAACCACATCGTCAATTCTATTCAAGAATTCTGGAGCGAAAGCTTTTTTAAGTGCATTTTCAATAACGCTTCTAGCATTAGCATCTTCCTGTAATTTTTGTGAAGCCGTTCCAAAACCAACACCTGTACCAAAATCTTTTAGTTTACGAGATCCAATATTAGATGTCATAATGATAATGGTATTTCTAAAGTCAATTTTACGACCTAAGCTATCTGTTAAATAGCCATCATCCAATACTTGTAGAAGCATGTTAAAAACATCTGGATGTGCTTTTTCAATTTCATCAAGTAAGACAACTGCATAAGGTTTGCGCCTAATTTTTTCTGTTAATTGACCACCTTCTTCATAACCAACATATCCTGGAGGTGCACCAACTAATCTAGATATAGCAAATTTTTCCATGTATTCACTCATGTCAATTCTAACAAGCGAATCTTCACTATCAAATAATTCTTTAGAAAGCACTTTAGCTAATTGTGTTTTACCAACACCTGTTTGTCCAAGAAATATAAATGAGCCGATAGGCTTATTTGGATCTTTAAGTCCAGCACGATTGCGCTGAATAGCTTTAACAACTTTGGCAACTGCTTCATCTTGACCAATAACTTTACCTTTAATTAAATCGGGTAAAATAGCTAGCTTATTACTTTCAGTTTGTGCAATTCTATTAACAGGAATACCTGTCATCATGGAAACTACATCAGCAACATTTTCTTCGGTTACCGTTTCACGATGTAGTTTAGTGTCTTCTTCCCATTTTTCTTGCGCTATAGCTAATTCCTTTTCTAGACGTTTTTCATCATCACGTAATTTAGCAGCTTCTTCGTATTTCTGTTTTTTAACAACTGTAGATTTGGTTTCTCTAACCGCTTCTAGTTGTTTTTCCAATTCAACAATCTGATCGGGAACATTAATGTTTGTAATATGAACGCGAGATCCTGCTTCATCTAAAGCATCAATAGCTTTGTCTGGTAGAAAACGATCCGTCATATACCTATTGGTTAATTTTACACAAGCATCTATTGCTTCTGGAGTATATTCTACATGGTGATGAGATTCGTATTTTTCTTTAATATTATTTAGAATTTCAATGGTTTCATCAACCGTTGTTGGTTCTACAATTACTTTTTGAAAACGTCTTTCTAAAGCACCATCTTTTTCAATATACTGTCTATATTCATCTAGAGTTGTTGCGCCAACACATTGAATTTCTCCACGTGCTAAAGCTGGTTTAAACATATTGGAAGCATCTAAACTCCCAGTTGCACCACCAGCACCAACTATGGTGTGAATTTCATCAATAAACAGAATAATATCATCATTTTTTTCAAGCTCGTTCATGACGGCTTTCATACGCTCTTCAAACTGTCCACGATATTTTGTACCTGCAACTAAACTCGCTAAATCTAATGTTACTACGCGTTTGTTGAATAAAATTCGAGATACTTTTCGACTAACAATTCTGTTTGCTAAACCTTCGGCAATGGCAGATTTACCAACGCCAGGTTCACCAATTAAAAGTGGGTTGTTTTTCTTACGTCTACTCAAAATTTGTGACACACGTTCTATTTCTTTTTCTCGACCAACCACAGGATCTAATTTGCCTTCTTCAGCCATTGCGGTTAAATCGCGCCCAAAATTATCTAAAACAGGTGTTTTAGACTTCTTGTTCGTTTTGCCAGTTGGTGAATTAAATAAATTATCTTTTGAGGTGTCGTCATCTGAAGTTGAATCGTCATCTTGAAATGATTCCGATTTTGGCTCTCCTGTAATATCAGGATAATTTTCGTCGTTTGTTATCATAAACTTAAACTGTTCTTTTACGTTATCATAGTCCACTTTCAACTTATTTAAAAGCTTGGTTGTGGGATCGTTGTCGTTTCTTAAAATGCATAAAAGCAAATGTGCTGTATTAATGGAACTACTCTGAAATAGTTTCGCTTCCAAAAACGTAGTTTTCAAAGCGCGTTCAGCTTGTCTGGTAAGGTGTAAGTTTTTTTTGTCGTTAGACGTTATAGCCAAATTAGGATTGGCAGGACTTAAAATTTCGACTTTGCGTCTTAAATGATTTAAGTCAATTTCTAAAGCGTTTAAAATATTAATAGCCTTACCGCTACCATCACGTAATAATCCAAGCATTAAGTGTTCAGTGCCTATAAAGTCGTGTCCAAGCCTTAAAGCTTCTTCTTTACTATAGGCGATTACGTCCTTAACTCTTGGTGAAAAATTGTCATCCATAAATAATTCCTTTCTGCATTAAATGTACTAAAACATATTGTTAAGGACAAAAATCATACCTTAATTAATAGTCAGTATGCTAATAGACAAAAAAAAGTTTATAAAGTCAAAATATTTAACAGCATACTTATTAACGAAAAGAGGTGTTAAAATTGTTAATAAAAAATCCGAAAAAACAAAAAAGAAACCCTTGCTGTAGCTGATGAAATGGTTATATTAGCACGATTTGTAAACCTACAAAAATCTAATTAGTATTATATATGGCAGAAGGAGAAAAATTGATCCCAATTAACATTGAAGATGAAATGAAATCGGCTTACATTGACTACTCAATGTCAGTCATTGTGTCACGTGCCTTACCTGATGTAAGAGATGGATTAAAACCAGTACATAGGCGTGTGCTTTTTGGAATGCATGAGCTAGGTATTAGAGCTACAGGAGCACATAAAAAATCAGCTAGAATTGTTGGTGAGGTTTTAGGTAAGTATCATCCACACGGTGATACCTCTGTTTACGACGCCATGGTTCGTATGGCTCAAGAATGGAGTTTACGTTATATGTTAGTGGATGGCCAAGGTAACTTTGGTTCTGTGGATGGAGATAGTCCAGCAGCAATGCGTTATACGGAAGCACGTATGCGTAAAATATCGGAAGATATGTTAGCCGATATTGACAAAGAAACTGTGGATCATAAATTAAATTTTGATGATACCTTACATGAGCCAACTGTACTTCCAACCAGAATTCCTGGTTTGTTAGTAAATGGCGCATCTGGTATTGCAGTTGGTATGGCTACAAATATGCCACCACACAACTTAACAGAAGTAGTAGATGGTATTGTTGCTTATATTGAAAATACCGATATTGAAATTGATGAATTAATTACGCATGTAAAAGCACCCGATTTTCCTACAGGTGGAACTATTTATGGTTATGATGGCGTTGTTGAAGCTTTTAAAACAGGTCGTGGTCGTATAGTAATTCGTGGTAAAGCACGTATTGAAGAGGTTCAAGGACGTGAGTCTATTATTGTTACCGAAATTCCATACCAAGTGAATAAGGCTGATATGATTAAAAAAACAGCCGATTTAATAAATGAGAAAAAAATTGATGGTATTTCAACCATTCGTGATGAATCCGATAGAAACGGAATGCGTATTGTTTTCGTTTTAAAACGTGATGCTATTCCAAATATCGTGTTGAATACCTTATATAAATATACGGCTTTACAATCGTCTTTTAGTGTTAACAACATTGCTTTAGTAGGTGGACGTCCGCAATTATTGAATCTGAAAGATATGATTCATCATTTTGTAGAACACAGACATGAAGTAGTTGTACGCAGAACTACATACGAGCTACGTAAAGCAGAAGAACGCGCTCATATTCTTGAAGGTTTAATTATAGCTTCTGATAATATTGATGAAGTTATTGCGCTAATACGCGCTTCATCTAATGCAGATGAAGCTCGTGAAAAATTAGTTGAACGTTTTAAATTATCTGAAATTCAGGCAAAAGCCATTGTAGAAATGCGCTTGCGTCAGTTAACTGGATTAGAGCAAGATAAATTACGTGCAGAATATGACGATTTAATGGTTACCATTGAAGATTTAAAAGACATTCTTGAGAAAAAAGAACGTCGTATGGAAATCATTAAAGATGAATTATTAGTTGTTAAAGATAAATATGGCGATGAACGTCGTTCTGTTATTGAATATGCTGGAGGTGATTTAAGTATTGAAGATATGATTCCAGATGAGCAAGTGGTTATTACCATTTCACATGCTGGTTATATTAAAAGAACATCACTTACAGAGTACAAAACACAACATAGAGGTGGTGTTGGGCAGAAAGCATCTACAACCAGAAATGAGGACTTTTTAGAGCATTTATTTGTAGGTACTAATCACCAATACATGTTATTCTTTACTCAAAAAGGAAAATGTTTCTGGATGCGTGTTTATGAAATTCCAGAAGGAAGTAAAACATCCAAAGGTCGCGCTATTCAAAACCTAATAAATATTGAGCAGGATGATAAAGTGAAAGCTTTTATATGTACGCAAGATTTAAAAGATGAAGATTACATTAATAGCCATTATGTTATTATGGCAACCAAAAAAGGTCAAGTTAAAAAAACATCATTAGAGCAGTATTCTAGACCAAGAACTAATGGTATTAATGCTATTACCATTAAGGAAGATGATGAATTACTAGAAGCAAAATTAACTACTGGAAACAGTCAAGTAATGTTAGCATTAAAATCTGGAAAAGCTATTCGTTTTGAAGAAGCTAAAACCAGACCAATGGGTAGAAATGCTTCAGGTGTCAGAGGTATTCGTTTGCAAGATGAAAAAACTGATGAAGTTATTGGTATGATTGCTATTGAAAATCCCCAAGAAGAATCTGTATTAGTGGTTTCTGAAAAAGGATACGGAAAACGAACGTATATTGATGATCCAGAAGATGGAGAAGCTGTTTACCGAATTACCAACAGAGGAGGAAAAGGTGTTAAAACTATTTCTATAACTGAAAAAACGGGTCATTTAGTAGCTATTAAGTCTGTAACAGATGAAGAAGATTTAATGATTATTAATAAATCAGGAATTGCCATTCGAATGGCTGTCGCTGATTTACGTGTTATGGGTCGTGCAACACAAGGTGTTAGACTAATTAACTTAAAAGGTAGCGACTCAATTGCTGCTGTAGCTAAAGTTATGAAAGATGAAAACGATGATGCTGATGATGTTGTTTTAGACGAAGAGGGTAACATCGTAGATACTACAACAGATACTGATAGTGGTACAAATCTTGATAACGAAGAAGACGAATTAAATAACGATAATTAATTATAATAAAAAATGAAAAACCCAATTTTAGTTGCATTGGCAATTCTAGTAAGTACTGTTTCTTTTGCTCAAAAAAAAGAGTTACGTACGGCGGAAAAAGCAATAAAAAATAGTAATTATGCTGAAGCCAAATCAGCATTAAGTCAAGCAGAATCCATGATGTCTGCAATGGATGATAAACAAAAATCTCAATATCATTTATTAGTTGCAGAAGCTTTGTATGCTAAAGGTACTGCAAATGATACTGATTTAAACAAAGCCATCCAAAGTTTGGTTATGGTTGGAAGTGACTATGTTTCAGAATCTTCTCAACTAAAAACGACTATAGAGAATGAGCTTTTAACAAAAGCAAATAGTTTATATACAGCTAACAACTTTGCGGAGGCTGGAAAAAAGTTTGAGCAATTATACCGCGTTGCTCCTAGGGACACAACCTATCTTTACTATGCTGCTGTAAGTGCTGTAAGTGCTCAAGAAATGGAAGAAGCGCTAGAACATTATTTAGAACTAAATAAACTAGGTTATACAGGTATTACTAAAGAGTATTATGCCATTAATAAGCAGACTGGAGAAGAAGAAGTCTTTGATAAAAGAACGCGTGATTTATATTTAAAATCTGGCGAATATATTAAACCAGGTGATCGTAATACAGAATCAAGATCAGGTGAAATAACCAAAAACATTGCCTTTATTTACGTGAATTTAGGAAAAACGGAAGAAGCATTAGAAGCTATAAAACAAGCTCGTGAACAATATCCAACTGATGTTAATATTATTTTAACCGAAGCTAATTTACAATACAAATTAGGTGAAAAGGAGGAGTACAAGGTTCTTATTGAAAAAGCCATTGAATTAGACCCAGAAAATGTAGACTTGTTTTATAATTTAGGAGTCCTTTCTGCTGAAGCTGGTTATAAAGAAAAAGCTAAAGAATATTACAATAAGGTTATTGAACTGGATCCTAAATATACTAATGCTCATACAAATATTGCGGCATTAATATTAGGTGAAGAAGCTGGACTTATTGAGGAAATGAATAGTTTAGGTACATCTGCAAAAGACAATAAAAGATATGATGAATTAAAGGCAGCACGTAAAGAACTTTATAAAGAAGCTATTCCTTATTTGGAAGCGGTTTTAGAAGTTGATTCAGAAGATTTAGAAGTATCTAAAACACTTATGAATATATACAGTGCAATTGCAGAAACTGAAAAGTACAAACAAATGAAAGCTAAAGTAGAAGCTTTAGGCGGATAGTCCTAATGTCTTTAACTGACTTATAAAAAAATGCCACTGAATTTCAGTGGCATTTTTTTATAACTTTTAATTATATCTATTCCTCAATAATCCGTTTAATAACACGCAACTTATGCGTGTGCATTCGTTTATCTACATTATAAATTCCAGAATGATCTAGTCTGTCAATTCGAACTTTTCCATGTGCATGAATGATAAAATTGTCTGGCATAATAATACCAACATGAACTATTTGTCCTTCGTCATTATCAAAAAAAGCTAGATCGCCTGGATCACTTTCTTCAATAAAACTTAAAGCTTCACCTTGTTTAGCTTGTTGTGAGGCATCTCTGAATAATTTATAACCATTAAGTTTATAAACCATTTGGGTGAATCCAGAGCAATCTATTCCAAAAGGTGTTTTTCCTCCCCAAAGATAAGGCGCGTTTAAATAGGTAAAGGCATTTTTTAATATATGCGCCTTTGGAAAAACTTCACTAACCGCATGTCCATCATGCGTATGCTGTAACAAACCCAATCCGTTAAGACAAGAGCCCAAAGGGATTGGATATAACTGATTATCGCCATCTTCAATAAATTCCACTAAATCGGTTGAAAGAATTGGCGTTTCTTGATGTATTTTTTTGTAATCTTCTTCTGTGATTTCAGCGTACTGTTTGTTGTCAATCCAACCTTCATAAGTGTCAAAACCTAATCGGATTTTACTCCAAAACTTACGTTTTTCAAGTACCTTAAAATAATCGCCATACAATACTTGCGACACAAGTTCGCTTGTATCACTAGGTTCCAATCGTAAAGGAACAATGCTTAAATTACAAATTCCGTATTGCATGCAAAAAAGTAGCGTATTAGTTTCTTTCTATAATAACTGCCGAAGCACCACCACCACCATTACAAATAGCAGCTGCACCAATTTTTGCATTGTTTTGTTCTAAAACATTTAATAAGGTAATTAAAATACGAACACCTGAACATCCTAGTGGATGACCTAAAGAAACGGCTCCACCATTTACATTTACATTAGAATCGTCTAATCCTAGAATTTTCATGTTTGCTAAACCAACCACTGAAAACGCTTCGTTAAATTCAAAGAAATCAACATCTTTAATGCTCATACCTACTTTATCTAACGCTTTTGGTAGGGCTTTTGCTGGTGCTGTTGTAAACCATTCCGGTTCATGAGCAGCATCTGCATAACTTTTTATGGTTCCTAATACGTTTAATCCTAATTCTTCAGCTTTCTCGCGACTCATTAAAACCATGGCTCCAGCACCATCATTAATCGTAGAGGCATTTGCAGCTGTAACTGTTCCGTCTTTAGTAAATGCAGGACGTAAAGCAGGTATTTTTTCTAATTTCACATTAGTAAATTCTTCATCCTTGGCAACAACTAATGCATCACCACGACGTTGAGGCACTTCAACAGGAACCACTTCATTGTCAAATTTCCCTGCTTCCCACGCAGCAGCAGAACGTTGATAGGACTGAATAGCATACGCATCCTGATCTTCACGCGTAAAGTTATATTCTGTAGCACATGCATCTGCACAAACTCCCATGGCATTTTGGTCATAAGCATCTACTAATCCATCACGCTGCATACCATCTTCCATTTTAGCTGGTCCAAATTTTGTTCCTGTTCTAGCATATAAATAATGCGGAATTAAACTCATATTTTCCATTCCACCTGCAACTACAATATCAGCATCGCCTAAAGCAATAGCTTGAGCAGCTTGCATAACGGCTTTCATTCCAGATGCACAAACCTTGTTAATAGTTGTACAAGGAACCGTATTTGGAATACCTGCATAAATTGCCGCTTGTCTTGCTGGTGCTTGACCAGCTCCAGCTTGAACAACATGACCCATAATGACTTCTTGAACTAATTCTGGCTTTAAATTTATTTTATCTAAAGCGCCTTTTATAGCTACAGCACCTAAACGAGGCGCAGGAATAGTTGAAAGGGATCCTAAAAAACTACCAATTGGTGTTCTGGCTGCTGATACAATTACGACTTCTTTACTCATGTTTTTTTCGTTTATTTTTTTAATGTCACAAAATTAATCATTTTTTAATAGAATGTAGAATGATTAGCATTTTATACAATCATAATTTTCGACTATATTTTACTACATTTGAAAATATTTCTTCAATCTATGAAAGACTTTATAAATACACTATACAGAAATCATTCTTTAGCTTATAAGGTGTTACTTTTTATGTGTACCACATTTTTAATCGTGTATTTATTTCCTAAAAGTGGCAAATTTAAATACAATTTCGAAAAAGGAAAACCATGGCAGTCTGAAAATTTATATGCACCTTTCAATTTTGCTATTAAGAAAACCGATGCTGAAATAACTTCTGAAAAACAAGAGATTAAGGACGCTGTGCCTTTGTATTTTAATTTAGATGCTTCCGTTCCTAATACGATTACAAATAATTTTGAACGTGAATTTAAATCGGTTTTTCCAGATTCTATTTCCGTTTATAAACAAAACGCTTTAAAGGATGCTGGAACTAATATTATTGATAAACTCTATCATTTTGGTGTTTTAAATGAAGATTACAACTACACGGACACCAAAAAAGTGATTATTTTAGAAGGTCGTGTTGAAAAGGAACAAACCCAGTTTGTTAATTTAGTTAAAGAAAGCCAGCTGTCCGAAATTATTATAAAAGTTATTGAAAGCAACAATTTGTTGTCTTATAAAAATGAATTTACATCATTGTTTTTCGATTTAGTAGAACCTAATCTAGAATATAATAAAGAGTTTTCTTCACGTGTGCTTCAAGAAGAGCTTGACAAAATATCCTTTACACGTGGCAGTGTTGAACGCGAAACGTTAATAATATCAAAAGGTGAAGTAGTAGAAGGTGCTAAATTCCAAATATTAAAATCGTTGGAATCCGAGTACGAGTCGCAAGTCTGGAACAAATCCAATTATTTATGGATTGTTTTTGCTTACACACTATTAGTTGCTTTAGCCTTACTTATGTTGCTCTTGTTTCTACGAAAATACCGCATGTCAGTTTTTGAGAACAATGTAAAGGTTACCTTTATATTCTTCAATGTGGCGTTTATGGTTTTAATCACCACGTTGGTTGTTAACTATAATTCGCAATACATTTATGTCGTGCCTATTTGTATTTTACCATTGGTGCTAAAAGCCTTTTTTGATGCGCGTTTGGGCTTGTTTACACACGTTCTAACTGTTTTGTTATTAGGACTAGTAGTTCCCAATAGTTACGAGTATATGTTTTTGCAGATTATTGCTGGAATTGTTACTATTTTAACCGTTTCAGAATTATACAAACGCGCTAATTTATTTATCTCTGTTGGACAAATTACTTTAATTTATATTGTTGCCTATTTTGCGTTTTTCGTTATTCATGAAGGTAGCGTGGAAACCTTAAAATGGGAAACTTTTGGGATGTTTGTGCTGTGTGGATTAGCCACTTTATTTGTGCAACCTTTAATTTATGCTTACGAAAAACTCTTCGGATTAGTCTCGGATGTATCCTTACTAGAATTGTCAGATACCAATACCAAGTTGCTAAAAGAATTATCCAACAAAGCTCCTGGTACGTTTCATCATTCTTTAAACGTAGCCAATTTAGCGGAAGCTGCTGCTAATGAAATTGGAGCCAATGCCATGTTAGTGCGTGTTGGCGCTTTGTATCATGATATTGGGAAAATGAAAAATCCAACCTATTTTACTGAAAATCAATCGACTGGAATTAATCCGCATGATGAATTATCACCAACGGAAAGTGCCAGCATAATTGTCAACCATGTGATTGATGGGATTGAAATAGCCAGAAAAAACAATCTCCCAGATCGCGTTATCGATTTTATTAGAACCCATCACGGAACGAGCGTTGTTTATTATTTCTATATGAAAGAGAAGGAGATGAATGAAAATCTGGATATAACAGATTTTATGTATCCTGGTCCTAAACCTTTCAGTAAAGAAACAGCTATCTTAATGATGTGTGATAGCGTTGAAGCAGCTTCCAAGAGTTTAAAAGAACCAACGTCGACAAAAATCGACGAGTTTGTAGAAGCCATTTTAAATAAGCAAATGAACGATGATCAGTTTCTAAATGCGAATATAACTTTTAAGGAAATTCAATCTATTAAAAAGGTTTTAAAACAAAAACTAACCAATATTTACCACTTACGAATTGAATATCCTGAATAGTTAGATTAATTTCTGGGCTTCTAATTTCTTTAACAGTACTTAACAATTAAAACCCTTATTTTTGATGTTTACTTAAATAAACCAAAAATAACATGAGGAAATCACTAATATGCGCTTTGGCACTTACCACAGTTCTAGCTTGTAAAGATGACCAAAATAAATCCGAAAATGATGACGTTACTATGACTTTAAGCTACCCAGAAACCAAAAAGGTAGATACCGTAGACACCTATTTTGATACTCCAATTCAAGATCCATATCGTTGGTTAGAAGATGATTATGCTGATGATACTAAAGCTTGGCTAAAAGCTCAAAACGAAGTTACGTTTGATTATCTTAATCAAATTCCTTTCCGAAGTAAGCTAAAAGAACGCATGGAAAAACTATGGAATTATGAAAAAATTTCAGCACCATTTGTAGAAGGAGATTACACCTATTTTTATAAGAATGATGGACTTCAAAACCAATCGGTTTTATATAGAAAAGATAAAGACGGAAATCAAGACGTGTTTTTAGATCCTAATTCTTTTTCAAAAGATGGCACAACATCTTTAGGCGGATTGAGTTTCACGGAAGATGGTTCTATGGCAGCCTATGCCATTTCGGAAGGTGGAAGTGACTGGCGAAAAATCATCGTTTTAAACACTGAAAATAAAGAAATTATTGGCGATACCATTATTGATGTGAAATTCAGCGATATGTCTTGGTATAAAAACGAGGGGTTTTATTATTCTAGTTATGAGAAACCAAAAGGTAGCGAGTTATCAGCCAAAACAGATCAACACCGTTTATTTTATCACAAACTAGGAACACCTCAAAGTGATGATAAAGTAGTTTTTGGTGATACGGAAAAACGTCGTTATGTAGGTGGTTCTGTAACCGAAGATGAAAATTATTTGGTAATTACCGCAGCAAATTCCACCTACGGTAATGAATTATACATTAAAGATTTACGCAACAATAAACCTGTTGTAAAAGTGGTTGCTGATTTTGAAAGCAGCAGTAATGTTATAAATAATGAAGGTTCAACGTTTTTTGTAGTGACTGATTTTGAAGCACCAAATAAACGCATTGTAAAATTTAATTTAAATAAATTTGAACAAGCTCATTGGGAAGATGTCATTTCAGAAACTGAAAATGTACTATCCGTTTCTAAAGGCGCCAATTATATGTTTGCTGAATATATGAAAGATGCCGTTTCGGTTGTTAAACAATACAATTTTGATGGTACATTAGTACGCGATGTTGAATTGCCAGGAATTGGATCTGTTGCTGGTTTTGGAGGTAAAAAAGAAGCGACAACGCTTTACTACTCGTTTACAAACTATACGTCTCCAGGAACTATTTATGCTTATAATCCTGAAACTGGAGAATCTTCTGTATATCAAAAACCAGATATCGATTTTAAATCGGATGACTTTGAGTCGAAGCAAGTATTTTACACATCAAAAGATGGTACCAAAGTACCGATGATTATCACGTATAAAAAAGGCACAGAATTAAACGGAAAAAACCCAACCATGTTGTATGCTTATGGAGGATTCAATATTAGTTTAACGCCTTCATTCAGTATTGCAAATGCCGTTTGGTTAGAAAATGGTGGTGTGTACGCTGTTGCTAATTTACGTGGTGGTGGTGAATATGGAAAAAAATGGCATAATGCTGGCACGCAAATGCAAAAGCAAAATGTATTTGACGATTTTATTGCAGCAGCAGAATACCTAATCAAAGAAAACTATACATCATCAGATTATTTAGCTGTAAAAGGCGGATCTAATGGCGGATTATTAGTGGGAGCAACCATGACGCAACGTCCAGATTTAATGAAGGTTGCCATTGCACAAGTAGGTGTTTTAGATATGTTACGTTACCATACGTTTACAGCAGGAGCAGGTTGGGCGTTTGATTATGGTACATCGGAACAAAGTAAAGAAATGTTTGAATATATTAAAGGATATTCACCAGTTCACAACGTAAAATCAGGTATCGAATATCCAGCAACGTTAGTAACAACAGGTGATCATGATGATAGAGTCGTGCCAGCGCATAGTTTTAAATTTGCTGCGGCATTACAAGACAAGCAAACAGGAACGAATCCAACCTTAATTAGAATTGAGGTGAATGCAGGGCATGGAGCTGGAAAATCAACAGAAGCAACCATAAACGAGCAAGTAGATATCCAAGCGTTTACTTTGTATAATATGGGAATTAAAACGTTGAAGTAACTTTATTATAAGCATTTAGTTCGTCTAGAAACCAAAAAAGCCCAAACTTATGTTTGGGCTTTTTTGGTTTTGTAATCCAGAATGAAGTATGTGAAGTGAAGAATCTTAAAATCTGATAATTGGGATTTCTCCTTTGTCGGGATGTTAATGTTCACAAGAATACGATTATCTTACATGTTCTTAACAAAATCCAAAAACACGGCTTTATGACGCTCCAAATCCATATTACCAGATAAGGAAGCACGTACAATATAATCTTTATCGCCTTCCTTGGTAGTGCCTTGGGTTGATGTTGCTGGAATGGTCCAATAACAACCTTTTAATTGACCATAACTCACACAAAACTTACTTTCTTCTGGGATTTCAGTTATCATTAGGTTTATTAGCTTCAAATTTAAAGTGCGTTTATGTACTTCTTTTTCTTCAGCAGTATTTCCTTTTGTAGGTAAATCTAATGAAAACACGGAAGGTGTAAAGCCTTGTTTTGCCAAGTCATCTGACACGAAATTAATTTTCGCTTCAGGTAAGACGTCGTGGATAAAGTTTACAAATTCTCGGGTATTCACATAAGCATCTGCAATCCGTTTATTCATAGACGGTAATTGTTCAGCAAGCAACTCATATTGCAATGCGGTTGCTTCGTTATCACAAAGCATCAAATGCTTCGCTATCTTATCCATTAACGCTTCTGTTTTGGTGTTTCCTACAGCATATCCAGCTGTACATTTTCCGCCACTTGGGAATTTGGAACCACTAGCATAGGAAATGGTCCTAACGGTTGATAGAATTTCTCCTTCGCCTAAAAAGTGCACATTCGGGCAAAAGGTTTGATCTAAAATAAAAACAGGATCGATTGCTGTTTCACCTGTTGCTGTTTTTCGGACTTTACTCAATACAGCCTTTAAGTCTTCAAGGTTTGGCACTTCAACTCGTGGGTTTGTTGGAATTTCTGCTATAATGTACGGAACAGCATCTTGTTTGGCAATGCGTTCCAAAACGGTATCAATACTCTGTACCATTTCGTTATCACCATCTACAGGTAAATCTATAACTTCAACCAAATCCAAGCAATCTGCAACACGTCTGGCTTGGTCATTGGTTCCACCATAACAATTCGGTGGTACAATAAATTTGATGGCTTTACCTGTATGATTTTCTTGGGCATCGTGAATGAGTCCCATCATAATAGCATATTGCATAGATAAACCACTTGAAGCTACCAACGGTATGGATATAGTGCCTGTAATATGTTTTATGTTATTTAAAACTAGTTCTTTATTGGTATCAATATTTTTTGTATTTGCTGGGAAAGCCGATTTATTGACTAATGCTTTTAAAGCTATTAGCGAATTTTCAGGTGTCATAGCAATGGTTTCACGACGACGTACATGTTGAATATCCGAAATGTAGGATGCGTTTTGTTCACCATTTACGAGTAATATACTACCCAAAGGGTTATGGAGATTGATGTAAAAATCTATATTCGGATTTAAAATTGTTTGCTCAATCGTATCTTGATGGGATATAAAAATTGTACTTCCCTTAAAATCAAGAATTGCCTTGGAATTATCAACATGTATTAATTCGAAATTATAACCATACACATCTTTAATCGTTTCCGTATCAAAACAGTCTGGTAAGTCTCCAGTATATAGTATCTGGGTGTTTCTGTTTTTCAATAAATTGGTTCTTAAAATAGCCAAAATTGGAATCGTCATGGACGAAAAACTAATGACATTTTTAGAGTCAAGCTGGTTTAAGTTTGCAATTCCCCATTCTAGCACGCAGGATAAGGGATGACCCAATCGAATATAATCATAAGCCGTTGGTAATTTACGTAATGCTGATGTTGTAGCATTATTGGATTTAAATAAGCGTTCAAACTCGCTTAAAAACTCCGTTTTTGCTAACGACTCATCATAAATATCTAGTCGATGGGTTGTTAAACGTAGCCAATCTGTTGGCATATTTTCAATAACAGCTTCAATAAAATTTAGCATTTTTGGGTCTTGCATATTTTTACTTTTAAATAGAGCTGCAAGGTACGGAAATTAGCTATTTTAATGGAATGTTGTGAGAAGTTTTGTTTGGTAAAGTATAGGGATAATGTGCTTTTATATTAAAAAGATTCTGCTTCCTTTTTTAAGTTTTTTAAAAACAAAAAAGCCTCACTAAAAATAGTGAAGCTTTTTGTGAGCCCTGAAGGATTCGAACCTTCGACCGCCTCCTTAGAAGGGAGGTGCTCTAT
>TARA_R110002012_G_scaffold118405_3_pt1 | contig 48266 bp, 51 predicted proteins | sample TARA_R110002012 | Tara Oceans TARA_R110002012 (sample SAMEA4396515) | marine metagenome | biome: Westerlies Biome; feature: [DCM] deep chlorophyll maximum layer (ENVO:01000326); material: water (ENVO:00002006), including particulate matter (ENVO:01000060) such as... | depth 40 m
GATTTGTCCAGAACAACGTTACGGCCTTTGGGGCCCAGTGTAACCTTGACGGCGTCAGCAAGGATGTTGACACCTTTCAGGATCTTGTTGCGCGCTTCGCTGTCAAATTTGACGTCCTTAGCAGCCATGTATTTTCTCCTTTGAGAATGTGTGGGTCAATGAAGGTCAGAGCAAGCGGGGCGCTTACTCGATGATCCCCATGATGTCCGATTCTTTCATCATCAGCAGTTCTTCGCCTGCGACGGTGACTTCGGTGCCCGACCATTTGCCGAACAGAATTTTGTCGCCTGGCTTGACGGCCATTTCGATCAGCTCGCCGTTGTCTTTGCGGGCGCCCGCGCCAACCGAAACAACTTCGCCTTCCGAGGGCTTTTCTTTCGCGCTATCGGGAATAATCAACCCGCCAGCAGTTTTCTCTTCGCTTTCCGTGCGGCGAACCAGCACGCGGTCATGAAGCGGTTTCAATGCCATCTTTGCAGCTCCTTAAGGCTCAAAGTTACTCCCTTGCAGGGCACCTTGGTACCCCGTGTTAGCACTCAGCTCCTCCGAGTGATAACGACGCATAGCTAGGCATGTGCGGCTGGGCTGTCAACCTTGGAGTTTGCAATTTTTGCGCAGCTTTTCCGGGGTCGCCCCTTTGCCTTTGCCGCACGGGCGCATAGCGTGGCCTGACACTGACCGAAAGGCCCCTGACCGATGCTGCGCACCCTTGTTTTCATGCTCGCCCTGCTGCTGCCACAGATGGCATCTGCCACCTGCAACGGCACCGATCTGCGCGCCCGTCTGACGGCGGATCAGACCACCGAGCTGGACGCGCTGATGCGCGACATGCCCTACCCAGATGGGAACCATTGGGTCGCACACAAGGGGGACCAGACGATTCATCTGATCGGCACGATCCATGTGGCCGATCCCCGCCTGCCAGCGGTGGCCGACGCGCTGGCAGGCGTGATCGCATCCGCCGACACGCTGCTGGTCGAAGCAACCGAAGCTGAAGAGGCCCAACTGAAGAACGCCATGGCCACCCGCCCCGAGCTGATCTCGCTCACATCAGGCCCCACGCTGATCGACATGATGCCACCCGAGGATTGGGACAAGCTGGCCCAAGCAGCGTCCGAACGGGGCATTCCCCCGTTCATGGCTGCAAAATTTCAACCGTGGTATCTGTCGCTGGTGCTGGGAATGCCGCCCTGCGTGCTGACGTCCATGCAAGACGGCGGCGAAGGCCTGGACAAGGCGCTGTTGCACATCGCACAGGATAACGACGTGCCCGCCACGGCGCTGGAACCCTTCGACACACTTTTTGTCCTGATGGGACAGGACTCGCTGGAAAAGCAGGTCGCATTGTTGCGCCTTGGCGTGATGTCCGTACAGCAGTCCGAGGACATGACCGCCACGCTGATCGAGCAGTACTTTGACGAAGATCACGGCGCGATCCTGCCGCTGAACCGCGTGGTGGCCCGCAGTTGGGTGAACCTGCCCGATGCCGAATTCGACGCGCTTTTTGACGATATGCTGGACAAGCTGATCACCCAGCGCAACGCCAACTGGCTGCCCCGGATCACCGCCGCTTCTGGCGTCACCGTCGTCGCCGTCGGCGCGGGCCATCTGGGTGGCACGCACGGCCTGCTGAACCTGCTTGCGAACAATGGTTACACCCTGCGTCGCCAGCCGTTCTAGCGGCCAAGCGCAGCGCCCGCCGCCATCACGGCCTCGGCCCCCTTGGGCGTCAGGCCATAGATGCCCTTGTCCACCTTCTCGAACCAGCCATAATGATCGTCGCGCATCATCGTGGTGGCGCGTGCCACCCCCGTCTCGCGCGCCACATCCGCGCCCTTGCAGGCGCCTGCCTCGTATAAATACAACGCCAGCTTCACCGCATCCTGCCGATAGGCCGTGACCAACCCCACCCGCGTCTGCCCGCCATCGTTCGGATCGCCCTGCCGTCGCGCAAACTCGCGCAGCAACTGGCCCTGACGCTTCTTCGACTTGCGCGGCGCATAAGGCCCCGGATCGCAATGCACCTCGACCAGCCCGTCGCTGATCCGCACCGTCAGCAACCCCAGCCCCAGCCGCCGCGCCAGCGTGACCATCTCTTTCAACGCACGCTGAAACCGCTTCCCCTGTCCGCGCGCGACGGCCATGTAAACGTCATCCGACACCGCCATCCGCGCCACGCACTGATGCACCAGCGTCAGCGAAAACCCCAGCTTCAACTCGACCACCACCGGCGGCTCGCCGCCGCGCACCGCAACCACATCCGCCGCCCCCACCTCGGCCTTTACCACATAGCCCTGCGCCTCAAGAAACGCTTTGACAGGCAAATACAGATCGGTTTCGCGGGCGGTGCTCATGGCGGTCAATTAACACCATTTCCCACCGCGCCCCAAGCCGCTATCGTCCGCACATGACCCGTGATCAGTTCAACGCCCACTGCGCCGCCAAACCCGCCACCACCCACGTGGTGCAATGGGGCAATGCCGACGTCTGGAAGGTCGGCGGCAAGCTTTTTGCCCTCTGCGGCTGGGCCGACGACGCACCCGCCTTCACCTTCAAGGTGACCAACCTTGCCTTTGAAATCCTCAGCGACATGCCCGGCCTGCGCCCCGCCCCCTACCTGGCCTCGCGCGGCATGAAATGGATACAGCACCATGCCGCACCCGGCCTGAACGACGCCGAACTGGCGCAACACATTGACGCCTCTTACGATATGATCGTGGCCAAACTGCCCCGCAAGGCCCGCGCCGAACTGGGCCTGTAACCCCCGCCCCTTCTCTGGTTCAGAAAATCCTGGGGAGCGTGAGGGGCAAAGCCCCTCATCAAAACAAACAGCGTCCGCGCCAGCGGCCCTTATTCCCATATCCCAAACAGCCAAAATACCGCAGGTGACAAGCCGCATCCGCCCGCCTATAAGGCCCGCAAAACCGCACACAAACTCAGGATGTCCCATGACAACGCTCGTATTTGGCCACAAATCCCCCGACACCGACAGCACCGGCAGCCCGATCATCTGGGCGTGGTATCTGAAAACCGTTCACGGCGTGGACGCCAAACCGGTCCTGCTGGGCGAACCCAACACCGAAGCGGCGTTCATGCTGAAACGCTGGAACCTCGACAAGCCCGAGATCGTCAGCACAGTCGCCGACGGCACACCCGTGGTCATCGTCGACACCAACAACCCCGCCGAGCTGCCCGACAACATCAACAATTGCGACATCAAGGCGATCATCGACCACCACAAGCTGGTGGGCGGTCTGGAAACAGCCGGCCCGATCCACATCGTGATGGAGCCGCTGGCCTGCACCGCGACCATCATGTTCAAATCCATCGGCAAGCACATGGCGCAAATGCCCGACGACATCAAAGGCGCGATGCTGTCGTGCATCCTGTCCGACACGCTGGAATTCCGCAGCCCCACCACCACGCAAGAGGACAAGGCGATTGCCTACGATCTGGCCGAACAGCTTGGCATCGACATTCCGTCCTACGCGTCGGAAATGTTCGAAGCCAAATCCGACGTGTCGTCCTTTTCCGACGCGGAACTGCTGCGCATGGACAGCAAGGAATACACCGTCGATGGCAAGGATTTCCGCGTCAGCGTTCTGGAAACCACAGCGCCCAAGATCGTGCTGGACCGCAAGGACAGCCTGATGGCGTCGATGACAGACGTGGCCGCCGAAGACGGCGCCGATCAGGTGCTGCTGTTCGTGGTCGACATCCTGAACGAAGAGGCGACGCTGCTGGTGCCCAACGATCTGGTAAAAACCGTGGCCGAGAAAAGCTTTGGCGTGACCGTGACCGGCGACACCGTGGTCCTGCCCGGCGTGATGAGCCGCAAAAAGCAGATCATCCCCAACCTCAAGGTCTAAGCCACATCCGCGACTTTTGTATCGCGCGACATATATAAGGGGCAGCGCCCCGGATCAGGCGGGCGCTTTGCCCGCCTTTTTCTTTGCCCGTCTTTTTCTTTGCCCGTCTTTCCTAAGACAGACCGGCCCACACCATCCCTGCCCTTGCACCCCGCCTGCGTTTCATACTCTAAGCATGACAACACACCGACCAAAGGACCGCACCATGACCCAGATCATCACCGCCCTTTCCGACGTCTCGGACCGCTACGACGCGCTGTTCGTCGACCTGTGGGGCTGCGTCCACAACGGCGTCACTGCCTTCCCCGACGCGGTGGCCGCCCTGCAAGCCTATCGCAAAACCGGTGGCACCGTGGTTCTGGTCACCAATGCTCCGCGTCCGCGCGCCAGCGTGACAACCCAAATCGCCAAGATGGGCGTGCCAGACGACGCATGGGACACCATTGCCACATCCGGCGATAGCGCCCGCACGGCAATGTACCGCGGCGCTGTTGGGCAAAAGGTGTTCTTCATCGGTGAAAGCCGCGACACCAATTTTTTCGATCCCATCGGCGTGGTTGATGAGCCGGTCGACATCCAGATCGTACCGCTGGAAGAGGCCGAAGGCATCGTCTGCACCGGCCCCTTCGATCCGATGGCAGACATCGACGACCTGCGCCCGCAGCTGCTGTACGCCAAGCAAAAGGGCATGAAACTGCTGTGCGCCAACCCCGACATCGTCGTGGATCGGGGCGATGTGCGCGAATGGTGCGCGGGTGCCGTGGCCAAGCTCTATACAGAAATGGGCGGCGAAAGCCTCTATACCGGCAAGCCGCATCCGCCAATTTACGATCTGGCCCGCCTGCGTCTGGGCGAAATCAACCGCAAGACCGACAGCGGCTCGATTCTGGCGATCGGTGACGGCGTGCTGACCGACATTCAGGGCGCACAGGGCGAGGATATTGATTCCCTGTTCATCTCGGGCGGTCTGGCGGCAGAAGAAACAAAAACCGAAACCCAACCCGATGCCGACGCGCTGCAAACCTATCTGGACCGCGAAATGGTCAACCCCACTTACACAATCGGCTTTTTGCGCTGACAAATTTCCCCTTGGCTTTTCTGCGCGTGCAAAGTAATAAAGTTGCGAACAGCGACGTCATTGCGTCAGAAAATAACCGGAGACGGGAATGTTGGACAACCTGCCACGCGGCACGATCTGCATCGAAGACATCGAAATGGGCATGACCCGTCACCTGCGCAAAGTGGTGACGGACGAGGACATCGAAATGTTCGCCCAGGTCAGCACCGACCGCAATCCGGTCCATCTGGACGACGACTATGCCCGTGACACCATCTTCGAGGGGCGCATCGCCCACGGAATGCTGACCGCCGGCCTGATCTCGGCCGTGATCGGCGAACAACTGCCCGGCCACGGCACCGTCTACATGGGCCAAAGCCTGAAATTCCTGGCCCCCGTACGCCCCGGCGACATGGTCTATGCCGAGGTCAAGGTGATCGACATCGACATCGCCAAACGCCGCGTGAAACTGGATTGCCATTGCAGCGTCGACGGTAAAAAAGTGCTGATCGGCGAGGCATCGGTCCTGGCCCCGTCGCGCAAATTCGACTGACAGCCCGCCGCCCTGCGCCATTTGCGACGCGAAAGGGCGGGACGTGTCTTGCCTCTGCCCATGGGCGCGGCTAGGCATTGGCCATGCGGATCATACGAGATTACCAATTTGTCGAGGCAGCGGATCGCGGAGCCTCTGTTGCCATCGGAAACTTTGACGGTGTGCATCTGGGCCACCGTTCCGTCATCGACCTGGCGCGCACCGCCGTCCCCGATGCCCCCTTGGGCGTGCTGACGTTCGAGCCGCACCCGCGCGAATTCTTCGCCCCCGACGCCCCGCCTTTTCGCCTGATGGGCGCCGAGGCACGGGCGTCCCAGCTTGCCAAGCTGGGGGTAGAGCGTTTGTACCAGATGAACTTCAACGCGCAGCTTGCCGGGCTGACGCCCGAGGCCTTTGCCCGGTCGGTCATTGCCGAGGGTCTGGGCCTGCGCCATGTGGTGGTTGGGGCCGACTTCTGCTTTGGCAAAGGACGCGCAGGCACGGCGAAAGACCTGCAAGCCTTTGGGGCCGAAATGGGCTTTGGCGTGACCATCGCGCCGCTGCTGGAAACCACCGACGCCACCGTATCTTCCACCGCCATCCGCGAGGCACTGACCGACGCCCGCCCCCGCGACGCCGCCGCAATGCTGGGCCACTGGCACCGGATCGAAGGGCCCGTGATCGGCGGCGAACAGCGTGGCCGCGAATTGGGCTATCCCACGGCGAACATGTCCATCGACGGCCTGCACCCGCCCGCCTTCGGCGTCTACGCCGTGCTGGTCGACGTGCTGGAAGGGCCACACAAGGGCCGCTACCAAGGGGCCGCATCGCTGGGCGTGCGACCCATGTTCGGCGAAAACCGCGCCAACCTTGAAACCTTCATCTTCGACTTTTCCGGCGATCTTTACGGCACCCACATTTCGGTCGCGCTGGTGGACCATCTGCGCGGCGAAGAAAAATTCGACAGCCTCGATGCGCTGATCACCCAGATGGACGCCGACTGCACCCGCGCCCGCACCATATTGGACGCCCTATGAGCGGCGCGAAAATGGGGCATAAGTTCTGGGAACGCAAATCGCTGGACCAGATGACCGCCCCCGAATGGGAAGCCCTGTGCGACGGCTGCGGCAAATGCTGCCTGAACAAGCTGGAAGACGAAGACACCGGCGACGTGGCCCTGACCCGCATCGCCTGCCGTCTGCTGGACGACGCCACCTGCCGCTGCGCGCATTACGAAAACCGCCACCAGTTCGTGCCCGACTGTATCGTGCTGAAACCCTCGAACCTTGACACCCACGCCTACTGGATGCCGCAAACCTGCGCCTATCGCCTGTTGTGGGAAGGCAAACCGCTGCCCGAGTGGCATCCATTACTGACAGGAACGTCACAATCTGTACATGATGCGGGCGTGAGCGTACAAAACAGGACGCTCAGCGAATTTGATATTCCCGAAGAAGACTGGGAAGACCACATCATCGAGGAACCCACATAGATGTTTTTTGCCTCTGACAACGCCGGCCCCGTTCATCCGCAGGTCATGAACCGCATGATGCAGGACAACACGGGCCACGCCATGCCCTATGGCAACGATCCGGTGATGGACGAGGTGCGACAAGCCATCCGCCGCACGTTCGAGGCGCCCGAGGCCGAAGTGTTCCTTGTTGCCACAGGCACCGCCGCCAACTCGCTGGCGCTGGCGTGCTACACCGCCCCTTATGCCACCATCTTTTGCAGCAACGTCGCCCACATCCACGAAGACGAATGCAACGCCCCCGAATTCTATGCAGGCGGCGCCAAGCTGACGCTGGTACCTGGCGGCGACAAGATGACCCCCAAGGCGCTGCACGCGACCATCGCAAGCGAAGAGACGCGCGGTGTGCACGGGCCACAGCGCGGCCCCGTCAGCATCACTCAAGTGACCGAACGTGGCGAGGTCTATACGCTGGACGAGTTGCGCGCCCTGACCGCCGTGGCCCGCGAATTCGACCTGCCCGTCCATCTGGACGGCGCGCGTTTTGCCAATGCCATCAACACGCTGGACTGCACCCCTGCCGAAATGACGTGGAAATCGGGCGTCGACATCCTCAGCTTTGGCGGCACCAAGAACGGCTGCATGGGCGTCGAGGCGGTGGTGCTGTTCGACCCCGACAAGGCCTGGGAATTCGAGCTGCGCCGCAAACGCGGGGCGCATCTGTTTTCCAAGCACCGTTACCTGTCGTCACAGATGGCCGCCTATCTGGACGGCGACCTGTGGATGGAAACCGCCGCAGCCGCCAATGCCAACGCCCAGCGTCTGGCCGCAGGGCTGCGCGACAAGGGCGCCGAGTTTCTGCACCAGCCCGACGCCAACATGATCTTTGCCGCCTTCCCCCGCGCCGCCCACAAGCGGCTGCACGCGGCGGGCGCGAAATATTACATCTGGGAGGGCACGCTGGACGGCGAAGACCCCGACGAGATGGTCGCGGCCCGGCTGGTCTGCGACTGGTCGATCTCAGATTCGCAGATCGACCAGTTCCTAAGCCACCTTTAGACCGCGTCCAGAAACCGGCGCACTTCGGCGGCCACCATATCGGGGTGGGTGATCGGGGCCATGTGTCCCGCGCCCTTCAGCACAACGCGCTGCGCATGTGGAATACGGCGCAAGATGGCGCTGTTGGCCGCAGCAATGGTGCCATCGGACTGGTCCCCTTCCATCAGCATCACCGGGCATTTGATCACGTCCAGCGCGCCGGGCTTCAACAACCCGATGCTGTCACGCTGCACGGCGGGCGCTGATCCGGCGACAAAGTCGATGCGGTCGGCCATATACTGCCGCGTCTGCTCGGGAATTTCATCCCACGGCACCCCGTTGCCCCAGCCCCGGTTGAACGACCGCGCCGCCTGCATATTGTCGCCCGCCTGCATCGCTGCATCGAAATCCAGATTGCGCAGGCGGTATTCCTCGACCTTGGCCGGATCATCCGCCGCGACAAAGGCAAAGGCCACCGGCTCGATCAATGTCAGGCTGCGCACCCGTTCGGGGGCCTCGGCGGCCAGCCGCAGGGCCACAATCGCGCCAAAGCTGTGGCCGATCACGTCCATAGGCTCGGACAGCATGTCATGGCCCCACGCGGTCACCAGATCATGCAGATCGCCGGTGCCATCCCAATCAGGCGACTTGCCGTGGCTGGGCATGTCATAGGCGTGGATCGTCAGCCCGTCGCCCATCGCGTCGGCCATCCCACGCCACGCGCCGGAATGCGCCAGCGTGCAGTGGATCGCAAGGACCTGTCGAGGCCCCTTGCCATAGCGTCTTGAATGATACTGCATCCTTAAAGCTTGCCGGCCAGATGCATATCCAGATCGTCCAGACGGTCCTGCCCCCAGAACCGGTTGTCACCTTCGCAAATGTAGAACGGTGCGCCGAACACGCCGCGATTGGCGGCCTCTTCCAGATTGGCGGCATAGGTTTCGGCCCCCTGCAACAGACCGCTGTCTGCCAGCGAAGGCGAAAAACCGGCCTCTTCCAGACAGGCACGCACAACGTCATCCTGCGCGATGTCCTTTTCATCCGCCCAGACGGATCGCAGGAATGCAAACACCAGCTTGCCCACATCACCGCCACCCGCGTGGATCGCCGCAATAATCGCATAGGACGCAGGTGCGCCGTTTGTGGGCCAATACGCCGGTTTCAGGTTGAACGGCATATCCAGCTTCTTGGCCCACCGCACCAGTTCCTGCGCGCGGTATTCCTGGCGGCTGGGGTGGCGGTCCTTGGGTGGCGTGCCCCCGGTGCGGCCGAACAGGGCCACCACATCTGTGGGCTTATAGTTGATCGTTGCGCCGTGTTTGGCCGCAATCTGTTCCAGCCGCGTGCCCGCCAGGTAGGTATATGGCGACAGCACGGAAAAAAAATAGTCGATCTGGTGCATGTTCTTCTCCGATAGGGGGGTGTCCCGCTTTGCCGGACCGTAAGGCCATGCTAAGCGGTGTCAACGTCACGATTCTGTCACAAGCGCCTTGGGGGGCCACAAGACATGCCACACGTTCAGGAACCCAAGCTGATCGCCGGAAACGCCAACCAGCCGCTTGCACAGGCCATCGCACGCAGGATGTCGATGCACCGGGGCAAGAAAATGGGGTTGGTCGATGCCCGCGTCGAACGGTTCAACGATGGCGAGATTTTCGTCGAAGTCTACGAAAACGTCCGCGGCGAGGATATGTATATCATCCAGCCCACATCGAACCCTGCCAACGACAACCTGATGGAACTGCTGATCATGTGCGACGCGCTGCGCCGGTCCTCGGCCGCCCGCATCACCGCTGTGATCCCCTATTTCGGCTACGCGCGGCAGGATCGCCGCACCAAGGCCCGCACGCCGATCAGCGCCAAGCTGGTGGCCAACATGCTGGTCAGCGCCGGTGTCGAACGGGTTCTGACCATGGACCTGCACGCGGCCCAGATTCAGGGCTTTTTCGACATCCCCGTCGACAACCTGTATGCCTCGCCCATCTTTGCCTTGGACATCGCCAACCAGTTCCGCGACCGCATGGGCGACCTGATGATCGTCTCGCCCGATGTGGGCGGCGTGGCCCGCGCACGCGAGCTGGCCAAACGCCTGAACGCCCCGCTGTCCATCGTCGACAAGCGCCGCGAGAAACCCGGCGAGATAGCCGAGATGACCGTGATCGGTGACGTGAAAGACAAGGTTGCATTGATCGTCGACGACATGTGCGACACCGCCGGCACCCTGTGCAAAGCCGCCGAAGTGCTGATGGAAAACGGTGCCAAGGAAGTGCACAGCTATATCAGCCACGGCGTGATGAGCGGCCCCGCGGTCGAGCGTGTGACAAATTCGGTGATGAAATCGCTGGTGATCACCGACACGATCGCGCCGACCAAGGCGATCCTTGATGCGCCGAACATCCGTGTCGTGCCCACCGCCCCGATCTTTGCCCAGGCCATTCTGAACATCTGGAACGGCACCTCGGTCAGTTCGCTGTTTGAACAGGACACGCTGGGCCCGATCTATGACGGCATGTACGCAGCCGAGTAATCACAGGCTTCATCTTGCCAGAAAACTCCGGGGACGCGCCGTAGGCGCGGGGGCAGAGCCCCTCCCCCTGTCTCAGTACAGATCCCAGTCCTCGGGGTCTGCCACCTCTCCGATGGCCGTCCAGCTGACCCGCACCCGTGCCACGCGGGTGTCGCCCCATGTGCGAAACACCAGGTCAAAGCCGTCTTCGGTGATCGTTTCGGTCGAGATGTCGGCGCGGATGACGGTCGTGGCGTCCATATCCCACAAACTGATCGCCGCCTGAATGGCAGGCGGCGTACGGTACCGTTCGCTGAAAGAAATACGCCGCCGCCGCTCGCGCTGGCCGCGACCGGTCCACATCTCGCCGCCGTCCTCGAAATCCGAGAACAGCACAGGGTCGCCCTGTTCGATACCGATCATGTAATTGCGTAGTTTTTTCAATGGTTTTGGCCTTGTTCGCACGATACGCGCCCGTATTGCGCCTGCATCACCTCAGAGATGCAGAATGCACAACAATATGGCCAGAATGCAAGAAGGCCCCGAAATTTTCGGGGCCTTTTCAGTGATTTGGCGTTAACGATTACAGGCTGGGCTGTTTGGTGCTCAGACCGATTTCGCTGCCCATGGCGACCATGTCGCCCAGCAGCTTGGCCGCGTCGTCGACGGGGCCCGGTTCGTTTTGCCAGTTTTCTTTGGCCGTTTTGTACATATTCTCGGCTTCTGTGTACATCTCGTCGAGATGTTCCTGAGTCATGTCGCCACGCGCCAGTGCGCGTTCGGCCAGAACGGTCACGCCTTCGGCGTTGATCTCGGCAAAGCCGCCGGTGACAACGTATTCGGCTGTCTTGCCGTCGGCTTCGACCCGCAACAGGCCAGGACGCAGCGTGGTGATGGTCGGCGCGTGGCCTGCCATCACGGTCAGATCCCCATCGGCGCCGGGGATCGAAACCGAGGTCGCGGCGTGCGAGGCAAGGCTGCGCGCGGGCGAAACCAGATCGAATTGCATATCTGCCACTTGTGTTCCCCTTGGATCAGGCACGTCACCCGGACGGCAAAGCGCCATCCGGGATCGGTGATTGGGATTTAGGCCGCGTCAGCCGCCATTTTTTCGGCTTTGGCGATCACTTCGTTGATGCCGCCAACCATGTAGAAGGCACCTTCGGGCAGGTGATCGTATTCACCGGCCACAACCGCCTTGAACGACGAGATGGTGTCTTCCAACGGAACCTGCACACCGTCCGAGCCGGTGAACACTTTCGCCACGTCGAAAGGCTGCGACAGGAAGCGTTCGATCTTACGCGCACGGGCAACGGCCAGTTTGTCTTCTTCCGACAGTTCGTCCATGCCCAGAATCGCGATGATGTCTTGCAGCGACTTGTAGCGTTGCAGAACCTGCTGCACGTCGGTCGCGACTTTGTAGTGTTCGTCACCGATGATCAGCGGATCCAGCAGACGCGAGGTCGAGCCCAGCGGGTCCACGGCGGGATAGATGCCTTTTTCCGAAATCGAGCGGTCCAGAACGGTTGTCGCGTCGAGGTGGGCAAAGGATGTCGCAGGCGCGGGGTCGGTCAAGTCGTCCGCGGGAACGTACACGGCCTGAACCGATGTGATCGAACCGTTTTTGGTCGACGAGATGCGTTCCTGCATGGCGCCCATGTCGGTTGCCAGTGTCGGCTGATAGCCCACAGCCGAAGGAATACGGCCCAGCAAAGCCGACACTTCCGAACCCGCCTGGGTAAAGCGGAAGATGTTGTCGACAAAGAACAGAACGTCAGACCCTGTGTCGTCACGGAACTGTTCCGCCAGCGACAGGCCGGTCAGAGCGATCCGCATACGCGCACCGGGAGGTTCGTTCATCTGGCCGTAGACCAGCGCAATTTTCGAGTCGGGCAGGTTGTCGGGAACGATAACGCCGGATTCGATCATTTCGTAGTAAAGGTCGTTGCCTTCACGGGTCCGCTCGCCAACACCGGCGAACACGGACACGCCCGAGTGCACTTTTGCGATGTTGTTGATCAGTTCCATGATCAGAACGGTTTTGCCAACGCCGGCACCGCCGAACAGACCAATTTTACCACCCTTGGTGTAGGGGGCCAGCAGGTCGATAACCTTGATGCCTGTGGTCAGGATCTCGGTCGCTGTCGACTGTTGGTCGAACGCGGGCGCTTCGCCGTGGATCGAACGTGTTTCTGTCGCGTCAACGGGGCCTTTTTCGTCAACGGGGTCGCCGGTGACGTTCAGGATGCGGCCCAATGTGCCGGGACCGACGGGCACCTGAATGGGCGCACCGGTGTCGGTCACGGGCGCGCCGCGCACCAGACCTTCGGTGGCGTCCATCGCAATGGTACGCACGGTGTTTTCGCCAAGGTGCTGGGCCACTTCCAGAACCAGCGGGCGGCCGTTGTTTTCTGTTGTCAGAGCGTTCAGGATCTCTGGCAGGTTGTCGTCAAAGTGGACGTCGACGACGGCCCCGATGACCTGGGTGATTTTTCCGACTGCATTTGCCATGTCGTATTACTCCGGTTTGTCTTAGAGCGCCTCGGCGCCCGAAATGATTTCAATCAGCTCGTTGGTGATCACGGCCTGACGCGAACGGTTGTACTGAATGGTCAGCTTTTCGATCATGTCGCCTGCGTTGCGGGTGGCGTTGTCCATGGCGGACATCCGTGCGCCCTGTTCGGACGCCCCGTTTTCCAGCAGAGCCGAGAAGATCGCAGTTGCAATCGCACGCGGCAGCAAGTCGGCCAGAACGGCCTCTTCGCTGGGCTCGTAATCATAGACGGTCGAACCATCGACATCGGCAGCCGCATCAGCGGGCACCTCGAACGGAATGATCTGTTGGGCTGTGGGCGTCTGGCTCACAACGTTCACGAACTTCGAATAGAAGATCGTGGCAACATCAAATTCACCTTCGTCAAAACGGCCAAGGATGTCCTTGGCGATGCCTTGGGCGTCGGGGTAGCTGACACGCTTGACCTCGGTCAGGTCCACGTGACCGACAAAGCGCGATCCAAGATCGCGTTTCATGGAGTCACGGCCTTTTTTGCCAACGGTCAGGATTTTGACGGTCTTGCCCGCCGCTTCCAGTTCCGCCGCCTTGGCCTTGGCCTTTTTCGAGATGTTCGCGTTGAAACCACCGCACAGGCCACGTTCTGCGGTCATGACGACCAACAGGTGTGTCTGGTCGTTGCCTGTACCGCTGAGCAGTTGGGGCGCAGAATCAGACCCACCCACAGACGAAGCCAGCCCTGCCATCACGGAATTGAACCGCTCTGTGTAGGGCCGCGACTGTTCGGCAGCTTCTTGGGCGCGGCGAAGTTTCGCCGCGGCCACCATTTGCATGGCTTTTGTGATCTTCCGAGTGTTCTTCACACTCTGGATCCGGTTTTTAAGGTCCTTGAGATTTGGCATTGCCTTATCTCTCCTTAAGCGAAGTCAGTTGCGAAGGTGTCCAGAGCTGCACGCAGCTTGTCTGCGGCATCGCCCTTGATCTTGGGATCTTCGTTTGTGATCCAATCCAGAACATCCTGATGCTTGGAACGCATGTGCGCCAGCATGCCCGCTTCCCAGCGGCCCACGTCCTTGATCGCGACCTTGTCCAGGTAGCCGTTGGTGCCTGCAAAGATGACGCAGACGATTTCGGCGTTGGTCAGGGGCGAATACTGCGGCTGTTTCATCAGCTCGGTCAGACGCGCACCACGGTTCAGCAACGCCTGGGTCGAGGCATCAAGGTCGGAACCGAACTGGGCGAAAGCCGCCATTTCACGGTATTGCGCCAGCGACAGTTTCACCGGGCCTGCAACGCTGGACATCGCGCTGGTTTGCGCCGACGAGCCAACCCGCGACACCGACAGACCGGTGTTCACAGCAGGACGGATACCTTGGTAGAACAGTTCGGTTTCCAGGAAGATCTGGCCGTCGGTGATCGAAATCACGTTGGTCGGAATAAACGCGGAAACGTCGCCACCTTGGGTTTCGATGATCGGCAGAGCTGTCAGCGAGCCCGAGCCGTTGTCTTCGTTCAGCTTGGCCGAACGTTCCAGCAGGCGCGAGTGCAGATAGAAAACGTCGCCGGGGTACGCTTCGCGGCCGGGCGGGCGGCGCAGCAGCAGCGACATCTGGCGGTAGGAGACCGCTTGTTTGGAAAGGTCATCATAGATGATCAGCGCGTGGCGGCCGTTGTCGCGGTAGAATTCCGCCATGGCTGTCGCGGTGTAGGGTGCCAGGTACTGCATCGGCGCGGGGTCCGACGCGGTGGCGGCAACCACTGTGGTGTATTCGATGGCGCCGCTCTCTTCGAGCTTTTTCACCAGCTGGGCAACGGTCGAACGCTTTTGACCGATGGCAACATAGATGCAGTACAGCTTCTTGCTTTCATCGTCGCCGGCGGCGTCGTTGTAGGATTTCTGGTTCAGGATCGCGTCCAGAGCCACGGCGGTTTTGCCGGTCTGACGGTCACCAATGATCAGCTCGCGCTGGCCACGGCCGATCGGGATCATCGCGTCGACCGATTTCAGGCCGGTTGCCATCGGTTCGTGAACCGATTTACGCGGGATGATGCCCGGTGCCTTGACGTCCGCCACGCGACGCTCGGTGGCGTTCAGCGGGCCCTTGCCGTCCAGCGGGTTGCCCAGACCGTCCAGAACGCGGCCCAGCAGTTCGTCACCAACGGGAACGTCCACGATCGAGTTGGTGCGTTTGACAACGTCACCTTCCTTGATGTCGCGGTCGGAGCCGAAGATCACGACGCCGACGTTGTCGCTTTCCAGGTTCAAGGCCATGCCTTGAATGCCGCCGGGGAATTCGACCATCTCGCCGGCCTGAACATTGTCCAGACCATAGACACGGGCGATACCGTCACCGACGCTCAGAACGCGGCCGACTTCGGCGACTTCTGCTTCTTGACCAAAATTCTTGATCTGGTCTTTCAGGATCGCAGAAATTTCTGCTGCTTGGATACCCATTTATCCGACCTCTTTCATTACGTTCTGGAGGGAATTGAGCTTGGAGCGGATCGACGTGTCGATCATCTTCGAGCCCACTTTGACGACAAGACCGCCGATGAGGCTTTCATCAACGGTCGCATGAATAGTCACGGTTTTGCCCATCGACGCGGTCAGCGTCTTGGCCAGTTTGTCAGACTGCGTCTTGGTCAGCGCCTTGGCCGAAGTGACGTCGGCTGTTACTTCGCCTTTGTCTTCGGCGATCAGGTCACGCAGGGTTTGAACCAGTTGCGGCAGCACGAACAGGCGACGCTTTTGCGCCATCAGTGCCAGCGTGTTGGACATCACGCCCGACAGTTTCATCTTTTTCGCCAGTGCCGTCACAGCCGCGCCTTGCTGGTCGCGGGTGTAGATCGGTGAATGGATCATGGCGTTAAAGTCGCCCGACTCTGCCATTGCGTCTTGCAAGGCGGCAATATCGGTCTCAATGGCTTTTACGTCATTGGCCTCTTTGGCCAAGTCGTAGACGGCACTCGCATATCGTTTGGCGATGCCTGTGGAGATCGAAGCTGGTTCGGACACGTCCACCCTTCCAATGTCTGGCCCCGATCTTCGACACTTGGGTGCCGATAGAACGAGGGTGTTGGCGCGGGCTGATGGGCATCAATCCGCTGAAATCAGGGGGGATGTATCAGACCCCCGCGCACCCCGCAACTGTCGTCAGCACCCTGCGGAAAAGGGTGTTATTATTTAATTTCAGCACCTTACCTCAAGTGCGACGCTTTGGACCGTCGAATTTGTTAAAAAACTCTTCCGATCAGCGCCCGTGAATGAGCGATTCCTGCGCAATCACCACAATTTTACCATGCCACGCGGCAGAGTGCAGCCCGCGCTTCATCTTGCCCGAAAACTCCGGGGGACGGCCGCAGGCCGGGGGGCTGGCCCCCGCGCCGGTCCGGGCCGCAAAGGCTAGTGGTCAAAGCCCGGATTGGTCCGCTTCAGCTTGCGCATCAGCCCGGGCCAGATCAGGTTATCGCCATAGCCCGGCGTAAACGCACCCTTGGCTTGCGCCTGCACGGTGTCGGCCATGGCCTGATCTTCCTCGTGCAGGTTGTCGGTGCCCGCCGCCTGCGCAAAGATCTGCGTCTTGCAGGCGTTTTCCAGGAAATACATCCGCAGGAAAGCAATCGCACAGTTCGGCCCCACGGTCAGCGTGCCGTGATTGCGCAGCATCAACAGCGACTTGTCGCCCAGATCGTTGACGATACGTTCCCGCTCGTCCAGCTCCAGCGCGATGCCCTCATAGTCGTGATAGGCCAGATCGTTGTTCACGATCATCGAGAACTGCGTATAGCGCCGCAGCCCGCCGTTCTGCACCGACACGGCCACACCGTAGGGCGTGTGCACATGGATCACACAGCCCGCATCATGGCGCGCCGCGTGAATGGCCGAATGGATGGTGAAACCCGCCGGATTGATGTTGTAAGGCGTATCCTGACAGATGTTGCCCTCAAGGTCGATCTTGACCAGCGACGACGCCGTCATTTCATCGAACATCACGCCGTATGGGTTGATCAGGAACCGCTCGGCCCCGTCCTCGTCCGGCAGGCGCGCCGAGATGTGGGTGAACACCAGGTCGGTCCAGCCGTGCATCGCGCACAGACGATACGTGGCGGCCAGTTGGCAGCGCAGCGCCCATTCTTCTTCCGAGACTTTGCCCTTCAGCGAAGGCATCTCCATCGGATCGGGCATGTCCTTGATGTCCATGGCGGTCGGCATGGCGGTGGCGGCGTCTTTCATCTGTCTCTCCTCCCAGAGTCGTGCGTGCTGGCGCGCAGTCTAAACACTTCGTCGGCCGTTGGGAAATGACGCCGCGTTCATTTTTGATCTGTCAGCGTAAACCAGCGTCGCTTGCCCCTAGGACGGCTCGCGCGTGCGCCCCACGACAGGCTCGGTCAGCCCTTCCAGAACGCTGACCCGTTTGCGCACGCGGCTTGTGGTTCCCTTGGGCGGATAGACCAGCTTGGACGCCTCGACCATGAACGCGCCGCCTGCGATCATGCCGGGCATCGCACGGCCCACGCCCTCGAACATGCCTGCGGATTTCATCCACAGCCGTCGGCCCGATGGGAACTGGTACAGCGCGCCCACATGGCGTTCAGGCAGAAACTGGTGTTTGCGCAACTGCGTTTCCAACTGCGAGGCCGAATAGGGCCGACCGTAACCAAACGGCGTGCGGTCGCGCCGCGACCACAGGCCCGCGCGGTTGGGCACGATAAACAGCGCCTTGCCCCCCGGCCCCAGCACCCGCCAGCATTCTTCCAGCAAATCCTGTGGCCGGTCCGAGGTTTCCAGCCCGTGCATCACCACCAGCTTGTCCACGTGGCCGGTTTCAATCGGCCACATGGTTTCCTCGATCAGTGCCGACACGTTTTGCTGCCCCGCAGGCCAGGGCATGACCCCCTGCGGTCCGGGCATCAGTGCCATCACCCGCCGCGCGTCTTGCAGATAGGGACGCAACAGCGGCACGGCAAAGCCATAGCCCGCAACGGTCTGGCCCTTGGCCTCGGGCCACAGTTGCAGCATTCGACCGCGCAGCGATTTCTGCGCCGCACGCCCCAGCGCACTGCGATAATAGAAATTGCGCAAGTCCTGTACGTCGAGGTGCATTGCAGCCCTTCATCGGATCGGCCAAGCTGGCCCTTACGCCGATCCTATCAACCGTGAAGGAAATGACCATGCCTCTTGAACTCGTCACAGTGCCCTGCCTTGAAGACAACTATGCCTTTTTGGTCCATGACGCGGACAGCGGCGAAACCGCGGTGATCGACGTGCCCGAAGCGCAACCGATCAAGGACGCACTGGCCGCGCGCGGCTGGACGCTAAGCCATGTGTTGCTGACCCATCACCATTGGGACCATGTGGACGGGTTGCCCGACCTGCTGGCGGATCATCCGGCCAAGGTGATTGGCGCATCCGCCGATGCCCACCGCCTGCCGCCGCTGGATCTGGCGGTCGCCGAAGGCGACAGTTTCACCGTGGGCGGCGATTCTATCGAGGTTCTGGATGTCAGCGGCCACACCGTCGGGCATATCGCGTTTCACGCGCCCGGATCGAAACTGGTGTTCACCGCCGACAGTCTGATGGCGTTGGGCTGTGGCCGTCTGTTTGAAGGCACGCCCGCCCAGATGCTGGACAGCATGACCAAGCTGGCCGCCCTGCCCGGCGACACCACGGTCTGTTCCGGTCACGAATACACCACAACCAATGCAAAATTCGCCGCCACTGTTGATCCTGAAAACGCCGCACTTATATCCCGTACACAGGACATCGCGGACAAACGCGCCGCCGGGATGCCCACTGTCCCCTCCAAGCTACAGCTTGAACTGGACACGAACCCTTTTCTGCGCGCCTCTGACCCTGCCATCGCCCGCACCCTGGACATGACAGGCGCAACGCCACTGGACGTCTTTACCGAAATCCGCGCCCGTCGCGACCGGTTCTGACGTCCCCCACACGCAACAATCGACAGCATTTCTTTCAGGTTTGCCACTTTTGTGACTGGATTATGAAAGAAAACCCTTGAAGCCAGCCGTCGATCAACCAAACTCTAACAGTATGAGGCCATGGTTGGCAGCGGGCACCCAAACGCCCTCACCGACCCAGATCAGAAGGAGCACGAGCGTGCCTTCATTCTCGACGACATTGGAAAAAGCAATCCATTCCGCGCTGGCGCTGGCAAACGAGCGTCGCCACGAATTCGCAACGCTGGAGCATTTGCTGCTGGCGCTGGTGGATGAACCCGACGCCAAACGCGTCATGCAGGCGTGCAGCGTCGATGTGGACGAACTGCGCACCACGCTGAACGAATTTGTCGACGAGGATCTGTCGAACCTTGTGACAGACATCGACGGCAGCGAAGCGGTGCCCACAGCGGCGTTCCAGCGCGTTATTCAGCGCGCTGCGATCCATGTGCAATCATCGGGCCGCACCGAAGTGACCGGTGCCAACGTGCTGGTCGCCATCTTTGCCGAACGCGAAAGCAATGCGGCTTATTTCCTGCAAGAACAGGACATGACCCGCTATGACGCGGTCAACTTTATCGCCCACGGCGTCGCCAAGGACCCCGCGTTTGGCGATCCGCGCCCTGTCTCGGGCGCGCCCGAGCACGAGGAAGAGCCACAAGGCGTGACCGAAGGCGAGAAAAAGGATTCGGCGCTTGAGAAATATTGCGTCGATCTGAACGCCAAATCGCGCGAGGGCGACATTGACCCGCTGATCGGCCGCGACAGCGAAGTGGAACGGTGCATTCAGGTTCTGTGCCGCCGGCGCAAGAACAACCCGCTGCTGGTGGGTGACCCCGGCGTCGGCAAAACCGCCATCGCCGAAGGTCTGGCACGCAAGATCGTATCGGGCGAAACCCCCGAGGTTCTGGCCAACACCACGATTTATTCGCTCGACATGGGCGCATTGCTGGCGGGCACCCGCTATCGCGGTGATTTCGAGGAACGGCTGAAAGCGGTCGTGACCGAGCTGGAAGCGCACAAGGACGCGGTTCTGTTCATCGACGAGATTCACACCGTGATCGGCGCCGGTGCCACATCGGGCGGCGCGATGGACGCGTCAAACCTGCTGAAGCCCGCGCTTCAGGGGGGCAAACTGCGCACCATGGGGTCGACCACCTACAAGGAATTCCGCCAGCATTTCGAAAAGGACCGCGCCCTGTCGCGCCGGTTCCAGAAAATCGACGTCAGTGAACCGTCGGTCGAAGATGCGGTGAAGATCCTGCGGGGATTGAAGCCCTATTTCGAGGATCACCATTCGGTGAAATACACCTCGGATGCGATCAAGACCTCGGTGGAACTGGCCAGCCGGTACATCAACGACCGCAAACTGCCCGACAGCGCCATCGACGTCATCGACGAAGCCGGTGCCGCGCAGCATCTGGTTGTCGCCAACAAGCGGCGCAAAACCATCGGCACCAAGGAGATCGAGGCCGTCGTGGCCAAGATCGCCCGCATCCCGCCGAAAAACGTGTCGAAAGACGACGCTGCCGTGCTGAAAGACCTGGAAGGGTCGCTGAAACGGGTGGTTTTCGGTCAGGACAACGCCATCGAAGCCCTCGCCTCGGCGATCAAACTGTCGCGGGCGGGTCTGCGCGAGCCGGAGAAACCCATCGGCAACTACCTGTTCGCGGGGCCAACCGGCGTGGGCAAAACCGAAGTGGCAAAACAACTGGCCGATACGCTGGGTGTGGAACTGCTGCGCTTCGACATGTCGGAATACATGGAGAAACACGCGGTCAGCCGTCTGATCGGCGCGCCTCCGGGCTATGTCGGGTTTGATCAGGGTGGTCTGCTGACCGACGGGATCGACCAGCACCCGCATTGCGTTCTGCTGCTGGACGAGATGGAAAAGGCGCACCCGGATGTCTACAACATCCTGTTGCAGGTCATGGACCATGGCCGCCTGACCGACCACAACGGTCGCACGGTGGACTTCCGCAACGTGGTGCTGATCATGACATCGAACGCCGGTGCGGCGGAGCAGGCGAAAGAGGCGATCGGCTTTGGCCGCGACCGTCGCGAGGGCGAGGACACAGCCGCCATCGAACGCACGTTCACGCCGGAATTCCGCAACCGTCTGGACGCGGTGATCAGCTTTGCACCGCTGCCCAAGGCCGTGATCCTGCAAGTGGTCGAAAAGTTCGTGCTGCAACTTGAAGCACAACTGATGGACCGTGGCGTGACCATCGAACTGACCCGCCCCGCCGCCGAATGGCTGGCCGACAAAGGGTACGACAGCAAGATGGGCGCGCGCCCGCTGGGCCGTGTGATCCAGGAGCACATCAAAAAGCCGCTGGCCGAGGAATTGCTGTTCGGCAAGCTGGCCAAGGGTGGTGTGGTCAAGGTCGGCATGAAAAACGGCGTGCTGGACCTGAAGGTTGAAGGGCCGGACAAGCCGCGCATTTCGGGCAACAAGCCGCCCCTGCTGACGGCGGAATGATCCGGGCGGTTTGCACCGCCTTTACACTGACGCTCGCCGCAGGGATGCCTGCGGCGGGCGATCCTGTTTTGACGCCCCCGATTGACTGCGATCTGGGACGCGACTGTTTCATCCAGCAATACGTCGATCACGACCCCGGCAAAGGCGCATCCGACTACCTGTGCGCCCCGCTCAGCTATGACGCGCACAAGGGCACCGATTTCGGCCTGCGCACCCTGCAACAGATGCAGGCGGGCGTAAACGTGCTGGCCAGCGCCGACGGCACCGTCAAGGGCGTGCGCGACGGCGTGGTCGATCGCGCCTACTCTGCCGCCAATGCCGAACAGGTCGCGGGCCGCGAATGCGGCAACGGCGTGGTGATCGACCACGGCGACGGCTGGGAAACCCAATATTGCCACATGAAAAAGGACAGCGTCGCCGTGCGTTCAGGTGACAAGGTCCAGCGTGGCGCTGTGCTGGGTCAGGTCGGCATCAGCGGCCGCGCCCAGTTTCCCCATGTTCACCTGAGCGTGCGCCACAACGGCGAAACCATCGACCCCTTCGACCCCGATGGCCAAATCACCTGCGGCACGCCCGATACCAGAACCCTGTGGCAATCCCCGCCCCCGTACAGGGCAGGCGGCATTCTTGACGTGGGCTTTTCCGACAGCGTCCCCGCCTATGATGATGTCAAATCAGGCCGCGCCGCCAAGGCAGCCCTGCCCGCCGACGCGCCTGCACTTGTGGTCTACGGCTATGCCTTTGGCGGGCAGACGGGCGACAAGATACACATTGATCTGACCGGACCGGATGGCAAGGTTCTGGATCAAACCGTCACCCTGGACAAAGCGCAGGCGCAATTCTTCCGCGCCATCGGCAAACGCCTGAAAGGGGCCGCGTGGACTGCGGGCACCTATTCCGGCAGCGTCACACTGATCCGCAAAGGCCGCCAGATCGACACCCGCCAAGCCGAGATTACGCTGCGCTGACGCATCCTTCATCTTGCCAGAAAAACTCCGGGGAAGGCGCGAAAGCGACTGGGGCAGAGCCCCTATTTCTCGGTAAATTTCAACTCGATCCGGCGGTTCTGGGCGCGCGCCTCGTCGGTGTTGGCGGTGTTCACCGGCTGATACTGCCCGAACCCGTTGGCCGACAGCCGGTCCGGCGGGATGCCCAGGAAGTTCACCATATATTTGACCACCGAAAGCGCGCGCGCCTGGCTTAGCTCCCAGTTGTCGGCAAACGCGCCCAGACCGGACAGCGGCACGTTGTCGGTATGCCCGTCCACCCGGATCACCCAATTGATTTCGGGGGGAATGTCGCTGACCACACTGCGCAGGATCGCCGCGATCTTGGAAATCTCGCGCTGCCCGTCCGCTGACAGATCGGCAGCACCGGGGGGGAACAGCACCTCGGACGAGAACACGAACCGGTCGCCTTCGATCCGCACGCCTTCCTGATTGCCCAACACGTCGCGCAACCGGCCAAAGAATTCCGAGCGGTATTTTTCCAGATCCTGCGCCGCCGCCTCCAGCCGTTTGCGTTCCTGTTCTTCCAGCACACGACGGCGGCGTTCTTCGGCGGCAACCCGCGCCAGCGCCGTGTTCAGATCCTGCCCCAGCGACAACAGCTCGACCTGTGCGGCCTCGTCGCGCGTCTTGGCGTCGTCCAGCAATGCTTGCAACTGCCCCAACTGCGACCGCAAGGCCGCAACCTGCTGGTTCAGCACTTCGGTCTGTCGCTGGGCGGCGGCGGATTTTTCCTGTTCCTCGGCCAGCTTGTCGCGCGCGGTCTGCAACAGCGCGGCGCGGCGTTCTTTATCGGTCATTGTCTCGTCAATGGCGTTTTCGGCTTCCAGCTTTGCCGCCAGCGCCGCCGCCAGCTTCGCCCGCACCTCTGCCGCGTCGGCGTTCAGCGTCTTGGCATCGGCTTCTGCCGCCAGCTTTGCCGCAAGTGCGGCCTCTAGCTGGGTGCGCAAGTCGGCGTTGGTCGCTTGCGCATCTTCGGCCCGTGCAGTCTGCGCGGTCACATCCGCCAGCGCCGCCGCCAACCGCGCGCGCAAATCCTGTGTTTCGGCGCTGCCTGCCTCGATGGTGGCCTGCGCCACGTCCAATTGCCCCTGAAGCGCGGAAATCTGCCCTTCCAACGCGTCCTTTTGCGCCGTCAGCGCCTTTTGCTGGCTGGCCAGTTCCTGCACGGTGCTGTCGGTGCCCTCGGCCTGCCCTTTCAGGGTTTCGACCTGCAACAAGGCCGCCACCAGTTGCGTGTCCAGATCCGCCTCGGCGGCGCGGGCTGCGGCCAACATGGTCAGCGTTTCTTCCGCTTTCTTGCGCTGCGCCTCCAGCGCCAGCGTCATCGAGGTCAGCTCGGCATCCGCCTCTTTCAGCCGCTCGCGCAACAACTTGGCCGCTTCCGCCTCGGCCAGCTTGGCCGCCTCTTCCTCGCTCAGCGCCGACTGCGCCTGATCCAGTTCGGAGTTCAACCCCGCCAACTGCGCATCGGCCTCGGCGTTTCTGGCACGCAAATCCGCCACCAGCGCATCCAGTGCCTCGCGCCGCGACGCAGCCAGCCGCGCGGCTTCGGCACCTGCATCAATCTCGTCGCGCGCCTGTGCCAGCGCCAGGTTAAGCGCCTCTTGCTCGGACAACAGGCGCGTCTGTTCGGCCTGCAAATCCGCCACCGCCGCCTGCGCCTGATCGCGGTCCGCCAACAGCGCCGAAACCTGCGCTTCAAAGCTGGTGATTTTTGTCTGCGCGGCGGCCAGTTCGCTGGCCTGCGCATCGCGCTGTTCGGTCAGTGACGCAATCAACGCCGCCTGTTGCGACACCTGGTCTTGTGCATCATCCAGCGTGGCCGACATGGCCGACAGCCGCGCATCCAGCCGGTTGCCGCGTTGCTCTTCAAGCCCCAGGGCCTGCGCCAGTGCCGCAACCTCGCCCGCCAGCGCGTCCAGTTCGCTTTCCTGTCCCGAAATGGTTTCGCGCAACACATATTGCACCACCATAAAAATGGTCAGCACGAACATCAGCACCAGCAGCAGGCCGGTCATCGCATCGACAAAGCCGGGCCAGATCGACGCCTGAAACCGTGATCCGGTGCGCCGCGACAGGGCCATCAGCCGTCACCCTTGACGTTTCCTGCCCCACCTTGGGACCCGCGTCCGCGATTGCCCCGATTGCCCCCGCGCGGCTGGGCCAGCGCCTGCGTCAGGCCGGCCAGATCGCTGCGCAGTTCGGCCATGCTTTCCTGTCGCCCTGCGGAAATCTCTTCGAGAATACGCAGCATTTGCACGTCAATCGACCGCAACCGCATCCGGCTTTCGGCGTCAATCCCGTCGCCGCCGCCCTGCGCCTCGAAATGTGCGATCAGCCGTTCCTGCCCCGCCGCCACTCGTTCCAGCGCCGAATTCTCGGGATCGCCATGCTGCATCTGCCGCGTCATGTCGTGGATCGCATCAACCAGCGTCCCCAACTTTTCATCGACCATGGTGCGCGAAATGTCCGACTGTGTGAACATCTGTTGCAGGGTTTCCATCTGCTCGGCCAGATGATCAATCACCCCCGCCATCACCGGCGCATCGCCCGTCCCCTCGTCACCCGACGCGAAGCTGACCCGCGTGATCGAGCTGAGCCATTCCTCAAGCTCGCGGTAAAACCGGTTCTGCCCATGGCCCGCAAACAGTTCGAGCAGTCCCACAATCAGCGACCCGGCCAGCCCCAGCAAGGACGAGCCAAAGGCCACCCCCATACCGCTAAGCTGCGAATCCAGCCCGTCCATCAGACGACCGAACACATCCACGCCCGCGTCGCCTTCTTGCGGGGCAAGGCTGCGAATGGTGTCGACCAGCGCAGGAACGGTGGTCGCCAGACCGTAGAAAGTGCCCAGAAGGCCAAGGAAAATCAGAAGGTTGACGATATACCGCGTGATCTCGCGGGCTTCGTCCACCCGCGTGGCCACTGAATCCAGAATAGACCGCGTGGACGAGGACGACACCTGCATCCGCGCCCCGCGCGTGCGCAACAACGACGCCAATGGGGCCAGCAACTGCGGGGGCGTTTCATCGCCCTGTTGGGTATCGGCGGCAAACCCTTCGATCCAGCGGACCGAACCGACCAGTTGAACGACCTGCCAAAAACAGGCCACGACACCGATCAGAAAGACGAAAAAGATGAACCCGTTCAGATAGGGGTTGGCCTGAAACACCGGCAGCACACTGGGCGCCGCGACAAAAACCATCGCCGCACTGAGGGCAATCACCATCAGCATCAGCGCGATCTGCCGCACCGGTTGGGAAAACTGTGGCCGCGCTTCGCGGTCCATTTGCGACATGCGCCCGGGTCCTTGCCCTAGTTTACTGCTCTGCAGCAACGATAACGAAGAAATCCGCTCATGGCCAAGGGATTATGCACAGATTGAACGCACACGCGCCGCCAACCAGTCCAGATCAGCATCTTGCAGCCCGATCTGGTTCAAATGATCGGCAGTGTTGAACAAATATTCGGTGTTGGGGCCACGCCCGCCCACCGCTTTGGCGATGATTTGCGCCTGTTCTTCCAACGGCAGACCGCCACAATACTGGTCGTGCGCGGCGTCGATGATATAGGCCACGGCATCGACCACGCGCCCGTCCACCAATTGCAGCGGCACGGTCGCCTCGTAATAGGCCGACGAAATCAACTCGCGTGCGCGCAGATATTCCAGCGTCGCCTGCTCGGCCCCCGCCTCGACCTGCATCGCGATCCCCTCGCAGGACGCGGGCGGCACCGCGTCCAGCGCCAGCACCAACCCCGGTTCTTCTTCCGTGCCGCGATGATGGATCGAGCGCATGCAAAACGACCGCTGATACCCTTTCAGCCGCGCCACCACCCGGTCCGCCACCGGAAATCCGGGGTTCCAAAGCAAGCTGCCATAGCCAAAAACCCACATCGTCATGCCGTGCCATCCCTTCGCTAAATACCGCAGGCGGGTAAATCCGATTCTGCCTGCCAATGAAAGCCGTGCCTGAAAACCGCCGCTTCTTTTGGCCACAAATATCCTGGGGACGCCGCGCCAGCGGCGGGGGCAAAGCCCCGAAACCCGTCAGCGGCAATACGATCCGCTGCGATAGCGCGCCGTGTCCAAATGCAAATGGTCGCGATGGTAGCCGTCCGATCCCGGACCCAGAACGGTGCCAAAGGTGCCACAGGCCCCCGCGTGCATCTTGCGCAAGGCCTTGCTGTGGCGCGAAGAATTCCAACCCTCCAGCACGCTCACGATTTCGCCGCTTTGCAACTGAAATCCTGAAATATCAATCGCGCGCCCCTTGCCATGTTCGGACACTTTCGCGCCGGGCTGGTTGTTGCGGGTACGGCAGGTGTAATGTGCCGCGACGCGGTAACCGGTCAGACCGCCTAAGTGCGCCAAAGCCGGTTTCGCGCTGCGGTCTGTCCATTTTTTCAAGGCCTTGGCGGTGGCGCAATCCATCACCGCCTCTTGGCTCAGCGCTACGCCGGACACAGACCGCAGCTTGATCGCCTCGTCGATGCCACAGGCCCCGATGCGTCCGGGCACGGGCCCCAGATAGGTGCCTTGCAGGTCGACATCCCCGCAAACCGCCCCTTTGGCGCGTTTGGCCTTCTTGGCCATCGCCTTTTGCTCAAGCGACTTGGGGCGCACCGAAGGGCGCAGTGTCATCACAGGACCCGATAATATTGCGGCCGACGCCAGATGCACCACGGTTTGATCCGGTTGCAACAAGACCACGCCAGACGCGGTCGGCGCAGGTTTTTCAGCCAATACAGCCGCAACACGTGCCATCGGGCGCAGCGATTTTTTCGGCGCTTGCGCGGCCGCAGTCGTGATCAGGCACAGCGCCAGACAGTGGGCCAACACAACGGTCAGCCCCGCCTTCATGTCTTTTCGGTCCGCGCCGTACGGCCAAAGTCGGGTGCATCGGTGTCCTGGCCCGCCTCGATAATGCCGCGCCGGATCGCGCGGGTGCGGGTGAAATAATCGAACAAATGGTCGCCGTCGCCGGTGCGGATAGCGCGTTGCAGCGCGAACAGCTCTTCGGTGAAGCGGCCCAGAATTTCCAGCGTTGCGTCCTTGTTGGTCAGGAACACGTCGCGCCACATGGTTGGATCAGAAGCCGCAATACGGGTGAAATCACGGAAACCGGCGGCAGAGTATTTGATGACCTCACCATCGGTCACGCGGCCCAGATCGTCGGCCACGCCCACCATCGTGTAGGCGATCAGGTGTGGCGTGTGCGATGTGACGGCCAGCACCAGATCGTGGTGGTCGGCGTCCATTTCCTCGACGTTCGACCCGATGCCTTCCCACAGCGTGCGCAGGCGCGCGGTGGCGTCTGGGTCTGTGCCATCGACCGGAACCAGCAGGCACCAACGGTTGTCGAACAACGTCGCAAAGCCCGATTCCGGTCCCGAATGTTCGGTCCCGGCCAGCGGGTGCGCGGGGATGAAATGCACGCCTTCGGGCAAATGGGGACCGACGCTTTCGATCACGTTGCGTTTGACCGAGCCTACGTCGGTCACGGTGGCGCCCGGCGCCAGATGCGGTGCGATCTCGGCGGCAACGGCGGCCATCGCCCCCACAGGCACCGCCAGCACCACCAGATCGGCGCCCTTGACCGCTTCGGCGGCAGTGTCGCACACGCGGTCGGTCAGCCCGATGCGGCGCGCGGTGTCGCGGGTGGCCTGACTGCGCGCATAGCCGGTCACCTCGCCCGCCAACCCGCCGCGCTGGATCGCCCAATACATCGACGAGGCGATCAGCCCCAGGCCGATCAGCGCAATGCGGTTGTAAACTGGGGCAGAAGCAACATCTGTCATGCGCTTTTGCCTTCCTTGAACTGGCGCACGGCGTGCACCACGCGGCGGCACGCACTTTCGTCACCCACGGTGATGCGCAGGGCGGCGGGCAGTTTGTAACCGGCCACGCGGCGCACGATCAGCCCTTGGCTTTGCAACCATGCATCGCAGGCATTGGCCTCGTCCGCGCTGCCGAAACGGGCCAGCACGAAATTGGCGTGGCTGACGTCCGACGGCACGCCCAAGGCGGCCAGCCCTTCGGCCAGGATGGTGCGGCAGCGGGCGTTTTCGCTGCGGCAGTGATCGGCATAGGCCACGTCGCGCACGGCTGCTTCGGCTGTGTCCAGCGCCGCCTGGCTGACGTTGAACGGGCCGCGAATGCGGTTCAGCACGTCGATCACGTGGGCAGGGCCATAGCCCCAGCCGATGCGCAGACCGCCCAGACCGTAAAGCTTGGAGAATGTGCGCGTCATCACCACGTTTTCACGGCTGTCCACCAGCGACGCGCCGCCATCATACCCTTCGACATAATCGGCATAGGCCCCATCCAGAACCAGCAAGGCCTGTTTTGGCAGACCATCTGCCAGCCGCGCAATTTCGGCGTCTGCGATCATCGTGCCCGTCGGGTTGTTGGGGTTGGCGATGAACACCAGCCGCGTCTTTTTGGTGCAGGCCGCCAGCAGGGCGTCCACATCCGTGACCCGGTCCGCTTCCAGCACTTCGACCGGCGTGGCCCCTGCCGCCTTGGCGCTGATGGCATACATGCCAAAGCCGTGGACCGTGTGCACAACCTCGGTGCCCGGCCCCGCGTAGGCGTTGCACAGAAAGGCAATGATCTCGTCCGACCCGGCACCGCAAATGATCCGCTCGGCGTCGACACCGTGCACCTGCGCCAACGCCGTGCGCAGCGCCGCGTGGTCGGTCGACGGATAGCGGTGCAGTTGATGCGACGCGCGGCGGAACGCCTCCATGGCCTTGTCGGACGGCCCCAGCGGGTTTTCGTTCGACGACAGTTTCACTGCGTTTTCGATGCCTGCCACATGGCTGGTGCCGCCGACGTATGGGTCGATCGACATGATGCCGGGCTGCGGCGCAATGGCTTGGGTCATGGGTTGGCTCCTTCGCAGGTTGTTTTAGCGGGGCAAACGCGGCTGCGCCATGCCCTTTTGTCGCTGCGGAATTTTGCCAACGCCAGTGTGTCTTATCCTCCTTCCTATTGCACCGCCCACGATGAGAACATAAAGTGAACGAATGGTTAAATCATTGTCAGAAAAACTCGCGATTCTCTCGGATGCGGCCCGTTATGATGCCTCTTGTGCCTCGTCAGGCGGCACAAAGCGCAGCAGCCGCGACGGCAAGGGGCTTGGCTCGAACGAAGGATCGGGGATTTGTCATGCCTACACGCCCGACGGGCGCTGTATCAGTCTGCTCAAGATCCTGATGACCAATTTCTGTATTTACGACTGTGCCTATTGCGTCAATCGCGTGTCCTCGAACACCCCGCGCGCCCGGTTTACCCCCGAAGAGGTCGTGTCGCTGACCATCGAATTTTATCGGCGCAATTACATCGAGGGGCTGTTTCTGTCCTCGGGCATCATCCAGTCGCCGGACAAGACGATGGAGGACATGGTCCAGATCGCCCGGCTGCTGCGCACGCGCGAGAATTTTCGCGGATATATCCACCTGAAAACCATTCCCGATGCATCGCCCGAGCTGATCGCGGCCGCAGGCCTTTATGCCGACCGCCTGTCGATCAACGTCGAACTGCCGACCGAGGCTGCGGTGGCCGCCTATGCGCCCGAAAAGAACCCCGCGACCATCCGCGCCGCCATGCAGGACGTCAAAGCCGGGCGCGCCGCGTCCAAAGACCGCTCGCACACCGGGAAACGCCCGCCAAAGTTTGCGCCCGCAGGCCAATCCACGCAAGTTATCGTTGGCGCGGACGGGTCGAACGACGCCACCATTCTGGGGCAAGCCAACAGCCTGTACGGCAATTACGGGCTGAAACGGGTGTATTATTCCGCCTTTTCGCCGATCCCCGACAGCAGTGCAAAACTGCCGCTGGTGCAGCCGCCGCTGGTGCGTGAACACCGTCTGTATCAGGCCGACTGGCTGCTGCGGTTCTACGGATTTTCGGTGGACGAGATCACCGGCGTGACGCAGGCCGGCAATCTGGATCTGGACATGGACCCAAAGCTGGCCTGGGCCATCGCGCATCGCGGGCTGTTTCCGCTGGACGTGCAGCGGGCATCGCGCGAATTGCTGTTGCGGGTGCCGGGGTTCGGGGTGCGCACGGTCAACCGCATTCTGGGCACGCGACGGCACCGCGATCTGCGTTATGCCGATCTGCAACGCATGGGTGCACTGCTGAAAAAGGCGCGGCCGTTCATCACCCTGCGCGACTGGTCGCCGGGGCAGTTGACCGACAGCACCGACCTGCGCGCGCGGTTTGCGCCGCCGCCTGAACAGCTTAGCCTGTTCTGATGCGCACCGTCGCCCTGCCCCGCATCGGCACCGCGCAGGCGTGGCGCGACGCGGCGCGCGGGCTGCTGGCCGAAGGGGTGCGGCCCGAGGATGTCTTGTGGTCCTTCGACGACCCCGCGCAGGTGGACCTGTTCGCCGCCCAGCCGCGCCGTATGACCACGCCCGCGCGGGTGACGGTGTCGAAATCCTTTATTGATATGGCCAATCGCGTGGTCTGGCACAGCGACACCGACCGGTTTGCGCGCCTGTATGCGTTCTTGTGGCGGCTGCGGGATGCACCGTCACTGATGCACGACCGTGGCGACGCGCAACTGGCCCATTTGCGCGGGCTGGAAAAGAACGTGAACCGCTGCGCGCACAAGATGAAAGCGTTCGTGCGCTTCCGCGATCTGGTGGCCGACGGGCCGCGTCGTCGTTTCGCCGCGTGGTTCGAACCCACGCATCACACGGTCGAACCCACCGCCCCCTTCTTTGCCAACCGTTTCGGCGACATGGACTGGATGATCGTCACCCCCGACGTCACCGCGCGGTTCGAGGCGGGCCGCCTTAGCTTTGCGCCCGGCCAGGCGCGTCCTGATCTGCCCGAAGACGCGACCGAAGAGCTGTGGGGCACCTATTTCTGCAATATCTTCAACCCCGCACGGGTCAAGGTGCAGGCGATGACCTCGGAAATGCCGCGCAAATACTGGAAGAACATGCCCGAGACGCGCCACATCCCGCACCTGTTAGCCCATGCCGAGGCCCGCGCCAAACAGATGCAGGCCGCCGCCCCCACCCTGCCCCCGCTGCGCGCCGAACGGATCAGCGCGGGGCTGGCCGATATGCGCGCCGTGGCGACCCGCGACAGTCTGGACACGGTGAACGCACAAATCCGCGCCTGCACCCGCTGTGCGCTGTGCGGCCCTGCCACGCAGGCCGTCACAGGCGAAGGCCTGCGCGATGCGGCGCTGATGGTCGTGGGCGAACAACCCGGCGATGTCGAGGACCAGACCGGCCGCCCCTTTGTCGGGCCTGCGGGGCAGATGTTCGACCAGATCGCGGCGCAGGCAGGGCTGGACCGGCAGGCGGCCTATGTCACCAACGCGGTCAAACATTTCAAATTTCAGCAACGCGGCAAACGGCGGATGCACCAGACACCCAACCAAGGCGAGGTGCAGCATTGCAAATGGTGGCTGGAGGCCGAGGTGGCCCTGGTGAAACCCAAGCTGATATTGGCGATGGGCGGCACCGCCCTGCTGGCGCTGACGGGGCGCAAAGACGGCATTCTGAAGCGGCGCGGACAGATCGAGGACACCGCATATGGGCCGGTTCTGGTGACATTGCACCCGTCCTATCTGCTGCGGGTGCCGGATGCATCGCTGCGCGCAGCGCAAACCGCGCATTTCCGCGCCGATCTGGAACGGGCCGCGCAAATGGTTCGAGAAACAGCCTAACCCAAAATGCAAAAAGGCCGCGCACGATGCGCGGCCTTTTGTAAATCGTAGAACAGATCGAAGCGATCAGTTCTTGGCGTAGAATTCGACCACGAGGTTCGGTTCCATCATCACCGGGTACGGCACATCGCCGAACGCAGGTGTGCGCACGAATGTCGCTGTCAGTTTCGAGTGGTCAACGTCCATATAGTCGGGCACGTCACGCTCGGACAGTTGGGTCGCTTCCAGAATGGCGGCCATCTGCTTGGAACGGTCACGCACTTCGATCACGTCGCCTTCTTTGACGCGGTAGGACGGAATGTTCACTTTTTTGCCGTTCACACGGACGTGGCCGTGGTTCACGAACTGACGGGCCGCGAACACTGTCGCCACGAATTTCGCGCGGTAGACAACGGCGTCCAGGCGACGCTCGAGCAGGCCGATCAGGTTTTCACCGGTGTCGCCTTTGACACGCTCCGCTTCGGCATAGATGCGGCGGAATTGTTTTTCGGTCAGATCGCCGTAGTAGCCTTTCAGCTTCTGCTTGGCGCGCAGTTGCAGACCGAAGTCCGACAGTTTGCCCTTGCGGCGCTGGCCGTGCTGGCCGGGGCCATATTCACGACGGTTGACCGGCGATTTGGCGCGGCCCCAGATGTTTTCGCCCATGCGGCGGTCAATTTTGTACTTGGCAGACGTGCGTTTGGTCACGGCTGGTCTCCTTTATATAGGTTCATAAAGGGCGTTGTCCTCTGGTCTATGACCCGACAGGCTTCCCCTTGCGAGGTCCACCAACACCAATGAAGGGGCGCTTATACGCCCGCGCGGGTCAGTGTCAACGGCCTTTCCACCCGTCTGCACGGGCCATTTGTGCCACATCGTCGTGCCGGTGGCAGGTGGTCAGGTGATCGTTGACCAGACCGCAGGCCTCCATCCACGCATAGACGATGGTGGGGCCGCAGAACTTGAACCCGTCCTTCTTCATCTGCTTGGAGATTCGCGCGCTTAGGTCGGTGCTGGGCGGCACCTGATCCTGCGTGGTGTATTTCGGCTGCAACGGCGCGAAATCAACGGTGCGCCACATATAAGTGTCAAAGCCGATCCGATCCTCGATGGCGCACCACGCGCGGGCATTGCTGATGGTCGCGTTGATCTTGCCCCGATGCCGGATGATACCCGCATCCTGCACCAGCCTGTCCACCTCGTCCTCGCCCCAGGTGGCAATCTCGCGGGGATTGAACCCGCGAAAGGCAGCGCGGAAATTGTCGCGCTTTTTCAGAATGGTAAGCCACGACAAACCGGCCTGAAACCCGTCCAGGATCAGCTTTTCCCACAGCGCGCGACTGTCGTATTCGGGCACGCCCCATTCGGTGTCGTGATAGGTGCGATAGATCGGTTCGGACCCGGCCCAATTGCACCGTGAAACCCCGTCATCACCAGCCGTTTCACCACACATCCGACGTCTCCCGAAAATAAGACTAAAATAGGAACATTAACCCATTTTTAGGGAAAATGGCGACAAAGTGGAAGCTGATCCTGAACCGTTTAGAGGTGCCACGTGAACCTGAACAGACAGCGCATTGCCGACGTACCGCCCGGTGCTGAAAATCCGCTGAACTTCGCGGTGATGCAACGGGATGGGTCAATTCTGGATATGGTGGCCGAGGCGATCCGCCACAAGCAGACGTTGCTGGCCTTTCAGCCGGTGGTGCTGTCGCGCGATCGTTCCCGTGTGGGTTTTTACGAGGGGCTGATCCGCATCACCGACGAAACCGGCCGCGTGATTCCCGCCCGTGACTTTGTGCATGTGATCGAAACCACTGAACTGGGCCGCGAGATTGACGTGCTGGCGCTGCAAATGGGGCTGCGCGCGCTGCACGACACGCCACACCTGCGGCTGTCGATCAATATGTCTGCCCGCTCGATCGGCTTTGCAAAGTGGACGCGTACCTTGCAACACTGGCTGAAAAGCGACCCCACCATTGCCGAGCGGTTGATACTGGAAATTACCGAAGGGTCGGCCATGACCGTGCCCGAACTGGTCATCGACTTTATGGACCGCTGGCAGGTGCGCGGCATCTGTTTCGCTCTGGACGACTTTGGCTCCGGGCAGACGGCGCTGCGCTATTTCAAGGATTTCTTCTTTGATATTCTCAAGATAGACGGCCAGTTCGTGTCCGGCATCGCCCGCGACCCTGACAATCAGGCGCTGGTGCGGTCCATGGTGTCGATTGCACAGCATTTCGACATGATGACAGTCGCGGAATTCGTCGAAACCAAAGCGGACGCGGATGTGTTGGCCAGCCTTGGCGTGGATTGTTTGCAAGGCTACCTGCACGGGGCGCCCACCACCCGACCCGCTTGGAAATCGCCATCTGATGTGCGTGCCGCAGGTTGATGCGCATCTGACGACGGATCGCATGGCGTATACGTTGTGACAACGGAACGAATGGTTTATCCAAACACATAAGTCGAAGGGCGGGCGGCCGGCATGTTGCCTGAACCGCCAGTGTGTCCTTCGTCAAACAACAAGAGGATGCATTCCATGACCAACGTCGTCATCGCCTCTGCCGCACGTACCGCTGTCGGCAGCTTTACCGGCTCTTTCGCTGGCACCCCCGCGCACGAATTGGGCGCCACTGTCCTTGAGGCGATTGTCGCACGCGCAGGCATCGACAAATCCGAAGTCAGCGAGACCATTCTGGGTCAGGTCCTGACCGCAGCCCAGGGGCAGAACCCCGCCCGTCAGGCGCACATCAACGCCGGTCTGCCGATTGAAAGCGCCGCGTGGAGCATCAACCAGGTGTGCGGCTCGGGTCTGCGCGCCATCGCTTTGGCCGCCCAGCACATCCAGCTTGGCGATGCCGACATCGTGGCAGCCGGCGGTCAGGAAAACATGTCGATGAGCCCCCACGCCGCGAACCTGCGCATGGGTCACAAGATGGGTGACATGCAATACATCGACACCATGATCCGCGACGGTCTGTGGGATGCATTCAACGGCTATCACATGGGCCAGACCGCTGAAAACGTTGCCGAAAAATGGCAGATCAGCCGTGACCAGCAGGACGAATTTGCCGTTGCTTCGCAAAACAAGGCGGAAGCCGCGCAGAAGGCTGGCAAATTCCAGGACGAAATCACGCCCTTCACCGTCAAGGGTCGCAAGGCCGACATCGTGGTGGACAGCGATGAATACATCCGCCACGGCGCGACCATCGACGCGATGCAAAAACTGCGCCCCGCCTTTACCAAGGATGGATCGGTCACCGCCGCCAACGCCTCGGGCCTGAACGACGGGGCTGCCGGCGCCCTGCTGATGTCCGCCGACAACGCCGAAAAGCGCGGGATCGAACCGTTGGCGCGAATCGTTTCTTACGCGACCGTCGGTCTGGACCCGTCGATCATGGGCGCGGGTCCGATCTTTGCCTCGCGCAAGGCGCTGGAGAAGGCCGGCTGGAAAGCCGAAGACCTGGACCTGGTCGAAGCCAATGAAGCTTTTGCCGCACAGGCCTGCGCCGTGAACAAGGACATGGGTTGGGACCCGTCGATCGTGAACGTCAACGGCGGCGCCATCGCCATCGGCCACCCCATCGGCGCCTCGGGCGCGCGCATCCTGAACACGCTGGTCTTTGAAATGAAGCGTCGCGGCGCCAAGAAAGGCCTTGCCACGCTGTGCATCGGCGGCGGCATGGGCGTTGCCATGTGTATTGAACGCCCTTAATTTCACCTAAGCCACGTAATATAGTTGCGGGCGCGGTACGAAATTAGTAACAAGATTTCGCGGCACATCAGTGTCGCGGAATCCAAAGGCCGCACACATGTCGATCAATCCATATCAAAACGATCAGATCGACATCACGTCTGCGCGCAGCGTGGCAGGGATGCAGGCCTTTGGCGCCGCATCTGCGCAAATCACAAAACTTGCCTTATCCCACCAAATTTTATGCAATAATCGCAGTGACAAACCCTTGTCATATATAATGCGATAAATGCATGGACGCCGTTGGCGGATACACGCAAAGATAGAATAAAGCCCATCAGGAGGAGAGACCCATGGCCAGAGTTGCACTTGTTACCGGAGGATCGCGCGGAATTGGCGCGGCCATTTCGCAGGCGTTGAAAGATGCAGGTTATAGCGTGGCCGCGACCTATGCGGGCAACGACGAAGCCGCGGCAAAATTCACCGATGAAACCGGCATCAAGACCTACAAATGGAACGTTGCCGACTATGACCAAAGCAAAGCGGGCATCGCGCAGGTCGAAGCCGACCTTGGCCCCGTTGATGTCGTGGTGGCCAACGCAGGCATCACCCGCGACGCGCCGTTCCACAAAATGACCCCCGAGCAATGGAACGAGGTGGTCGGCACCAACCTGACCGGCGTTTTCAACACCGTGCACCCCGTCTGGCCCGGTATGCGGGAACGCAAGTTTGGCCGCGTGATCGTCATCAGCTCGATCAATGGTCAAAAGGGGCAATTCGCCCAAGTGAACTATGCCGCGACCAAAGCCGGCGATCTGGGCATCGTCAAATCGCTGGCGCAAGAGGGCGCGCGCGCGGGCATCACGGCCAACGCCATCTGCCCCGGATACATCGGAACCGATATGGTCATGGCGGTCCCGGAAAAGGTACGCGAATCGATCATCGCGCAGATCCCAACCGGCCGTCTGGGCGAACCCGAAGAAATCGCGCGTTGCGTTGTGTTTCTGGCTTCGGAAGATTCGGGCTTTATCAACGGCTCGACCATCTCGGCCAACGGCGGTCAATTTTTCGTCTGATCCTGTCTTCGCAATTGTGACATCCGGCGCGCCCCCCAACGGCGCGCCGTTTTTCGTTTTGAACCCTTAAAAAAAATCCTGCAGCATCACTAGACGACCGGTCTATTACTTCCTATCTGTCCCCTATGACAGAGCCAACCAAATCAGAAAAAACCCGCAAGCACATCCTGACCAAGGGGCGCGAACTGGTCTTGCACGGCGGTTTCAGCGGCGTGGGACTGTCGCAGATCCTGGCTGCCAGCGGCGTACCAAAGGGGTCGTTCTACTATTACTTCACCTCGAAAGAGCACTTTGGCTGCGCCCTGCTGCAAGACTATGTCGACGACTATCTGGCGCGCATCGACACACTGATCAGCACCCCCGGAACCGCAGGCGCCAAGCTGGACGCGTTCTGGTCTGCTTGGCTGGACTGTGACAACACCTGCGGCATCGCGTCGGGCTGTCTGGTGGTCAAGCTGGCCGCCGAAATCGCGGACCTGTCCGACGACATGCGGATCATTCTGGACCGTGGCGTGGATCAATTGACAACGCGCCTTGCCGCATTGCTGCGTGCCGGGACGACCGACGGTTCGGTCCGTCCGCAACCTGATCCCGATGCGACAGCCCGCGTGTTGTATGCGCAATGGCTGGGCGCCGCGATCCTGTCGAAGCTGTCACAAACCGACACCGCCCTGCGCGACGCCTTGCGCGACACCACACGCAGGCTTTCCCCAGAACACACTGAAACCTAAGGAATACATCATGCAAGCTGCCATCCACGACACCTTTGGCGAACCCGCCGACGTGCTTGAAACCAAAACGACCGACACCCCCGAACCCGCCGCAGGCGAAGTGCGGATCAAAACGTTGCTGTCCCCGATCCACAACCACGATCTGTGGACCATTCGCGGCAATTACGGTTACAAACCGGACCTGCCCGGCGCGATCGGCGGGTCCGAGGCCATCGGCACCATCGACGCGGTTGGTGACGGCGTAGACTCGCAAATGATCGGCCAGCGCGTGACCGTCGCGGGCGTTCACGGCACTTGGGCTGAATATTTCATCGCCTCCGCCGCCAGTGTGCTGCCCCTGCCGGATACAATCCCCGACACGCTGGGCGCACAACTGATCGCCATGCCGTTCAGCGCCATTTCCCTGCTGGAAATGTTGCAGGCGCAAAAAGGCGACTGGATCATTCAGACCGCAGCTAACGGGGCTGTGGGCAAGATCATGACCGTTCTGGCCAAGGCGCGCGGAATTAATCTGGTGAATCTGGTGCGCCGCGACGCCGCCGTGGCCGAGTTGACGGACATGGGCATCGACAATGTGCTGTCCACCTCGGACGACAACTGGAAAGCCAAGGCGCGGGCGCTGGTTGGCAAAGCCGGTGCGGTGTCTGCGATTGATTCTGTCGGTGGCGACCTGGCCGCCGATCTGACCGATCTGCTGGGCGCGAATGGCGAACTGGTCGTCTTTGGCACGGCCACGGGCACACCGCTTGCGCTGTCTTCGGGCACGTTGATCATGAAACAGATCACGGTCAAAGGGTTCTGGGGCGCAAAAGTCAGCGACGATATGGACCCTGCCCTGCGCACCCGCCTGATCACCGAACTGGTCACGCTGGCCGCCCAAGGCACGCTGACGCTGGAGGACGGCGGCGTTTACGGGTTGGACCAAGTGACCGACGCGATGAATGCCGCGTTGACCCCCGGTCGCGCGGGCAAGGTAATGCTGCGTCCCTAAAACGGCGCGACAACTGGCAGGCGGCCCGTTCAGGGCCGCCACCCTCAAGCCGCGCCCCCAACTGTTTGCTTGCCACATTTCGCAAAACCGCTCATTGACGGGTCTCATCCCTGTCTGACGGAGCCACCCGAATGACCACATTGCGCGCCACCGCGATCGGCTTTGTCGCTGTCCTGCTTTGGGCGCTGCTGGCGTTGCTGACAGTCGGGTCAGCCCCCATTCCCCCGCTGCAATTGAACGCCATCTGTTTCGGCATTGGCGGCATTCTGGGTCTGGTCTGGAGCGCATCGACCGGCGGTTTGCACCGGCTGCGCGCGGTGCCGCTGCGGGTCTACCTGTTCGGCACATTCGGGCTGTTCGGCTATCACGCGCTGTATTTCTCGGCGCTGCGTCTGGCCCCCGCAGCCGAGGCCGGGCTGATTGCCTATTTGTGGCCCCTGCTGATCGTGGTGTTTTCAGGATTGTTGCCCGGTGAGCGGTTGCGCGCAGGGCATATCATTGGCGCGGTCACCGGATTTCTGGGCGCGGCGTTGATCATTTCCGGCGGCAGCACAGGGTTTCAGGCCGCCTATCTGCCGGGATACGGGCTGGCGCTGGTCTGTGCGCTGTTCTGGTCGGGGTATTCGATCGGCTCGCGCAGTTTTGGCACCATCCCGACCGACAGCGTGGCCATATTCTGTCTGGCCAGCACCATGCTGTCAGTGCCGCTGCATCTGGCGTTCGAGGTCACCCAATGGCCCGCCGACGCGACTGGCTGGATCAGCACGGTTGCACTGGGCCTGGGCCCTGTGGGGCTGGCATTTTACGTGTGGGACATTGGTGTGAAACGGGGCGACATTCAGATGCTGGGCACCGCGTCTTATGCGGCACCTTTGCTGTCAACGCTGGTTTTGGTGATCGCGGGCGTAACCCAAGCCAGTTGGTCACTGGCAGCGGCGGCCGTTCTGGTCACCGGCGGCGCTGTCATCGCAGCGCGCGCCAGCTTTCGCTAGGGCTATGTCAGACTGACAAGCGCGTGATTTGCTCTTTCAGGCGAAGTTTCTGCTTTTTCAGCTCGGCCACTTTCAACGTGTCCGCCCCCGGTGCGCGCAGTTCCTTTTCCACTGCTTCACTCAGGTTTTCGTGCTTTTTCTTCAACTCAGTCAGGTGTGCGCTCAGGCTCATGCAATCCTCCATTCGTTCAAGTACAACCACAGCAGAACATGATTTTACATTTCTGTCACGCTGCATCCGCATCATAGACTTGTGATGGGTAAACCACTGGTTAAAATTCCAGCGCCGCCCCATCGCGCAGAACCGCTTTTATTTCAGGGGTGTAGCTTTCCGCATCTCGCAAATGGCTTTCGCCGCGGTGCAGAAGTCGTGGAAAATGCAAGCGAAATTCTGCCCGTCCGCCCCTGCGTGCGCGGATTATGCACAATTCGGGGGCGCGTCCGGGGCGTGCTGAAAACGGCAGCACTTCGACGCTGCCCATCACAGGGCGAATCCCGGCCAGAATGTCGGGCAGCCGTGCCATGCGGTGAATGAAATGTGCAAAACCACGATACCGCAGCCGTTTGGCAGCCACCTGCACCCAATCTTCCAGCGCCGTATCCTCGCCCAATGCGCCTTCGCGCCCTGCATAGGGCGACGGGCGGCTGGCGGTGCGGTCAAAAAAGGGCGGATTGGCAATCACATGATCAAAGCTGCGCTCTTTCAGCGGCATCGGCAGGTTTGTCAGATCGGCACAGGTCACGTCCAGCCCGTTGCGCACCGCCAGTTCCGCGTAATAGGGCTGGCGTTCGACCCCGTGCAGGTCAAGCCCGGGCACCCGCGCGCCCAGACACAGCGCCGCAGCCCCCGCGCCACAGCCCAGATCCAGAACCGTTTGCCCGGAACGGGCCGGAACGCTGGCTGCCAGCAACACCGGGTCCAGCCCTGCGCGATAGCCGGTGCGCGGCTGCCACAGCATCACCTGCCCGCCCAAAAAGGCGTCATGGGTCAGCGCAGCCCCTTCGGTCACCGGCCCAGCGGAATGTCGTTGTCGCGCATCACCCGGGTGGCCGCGTCGTGATCATCGGCCCGCACCATCAGACGGCGTGGGAAAATCCCGATGCCGCCTTCAAGCACGCTCATGTTTACGTCCAATTCAAAGCAGTCTATATCCTCGCCCGACAGTAGGGCCGAGGCAAAGGCGATGATCGTCGGGTCGTTGCTGCGCAAAAGTTCTTTCATGATCACGGATGTAAGAGAAGGCGGCCCTTAATGTACAGGGGCCATCGGGGGCAAGATGGACAGCATCGAAAAGACGTTAAAGCCGCATGACCGACTGGCCGCACGGCTGGCCGATGACATGGACGCGGTGAACACGCTGATCCGCACCAAGATGGCGTCGGAACATGCACCGCGCATTCCCGAGGTCACGGCGCACCTGGTGGGGGCTGGTGGCAAGCGTTTGCGCCCCATGCTGACACTCGCGGCGGCGCATTTGTGCGGCTACACGGGGCCGTATCATGTGCACCTTGCCGCCACTGTCGAATTCATCCACACCGCCACGCTGCTGCATGACGACGTGGTCGACGAAAGCGAACAGCGCCGGGGCCGTCCCACGGCCAACTTGTTGTGGGACAACACCTCCAGCGTGCTGGTCGGCGATTACCTGTTCGCGCGGTCCTTCCAGTTGATGACCGAATGCGGCTCGATGGAGGTGATGCGCATCCTGTCCAACGCCGCCGCCACCATCGCCGAAGGCGAAGTGCTGCAACTGACCGCCGCACAGGACCTTGCGACGGACGAGGCAGTCTATCTGCAAGTCGTGCGCGGCAAGACCGCCGCGCTGTTTTCGGCGGCGATGGAAGTGGGCGGCGTGATTGCCGATGCCGACGCCGCAACCGTCAAGGCGCTGTATGACTACGGCGACGCGCTTGGCGTGGCGTTTCAGATCGTTGACGACCTGCTGGACTATCAGGGCCAATCCGAGGCAACCGGCAAGAACATCGGCGACGATTTCCGCGAACGCAAGCTGACCCTGCCGGTGATCAAGGCCGTGGCCAAAGCAACCGCCGACGAACGCGCATTCTGGGAGCGGACCATCGAAAAGGGCAAGCAGGATGACGGTGACCTGGACCACGCGCTGGCGCTGTTGAACAAACACGGCACATTGACCGAAACGCGCGCGGATGCGCTGCACTGGGCCAACCGCGCCAAGGCATCACTGGCCGCCCTGCCCGATCACGACATCAAGGACATGCTGGTTGATCTGGCAGACTTCGTGGTCGACCGGATCAGCTAAGGGGATACGGTGCGGCCTTGGCCTGCATCGTTCCCAACCGTCCCGCCCGCACCCACCACTGGGGCCGCGCCGCCGAGAGCTTTTGCGCGGCATCAACAGCTGCCTGCGCCGTGGCGAACACCCCGAAACAAGTCGCCCCCGAACCCGACATGCGCGCCAGCAGGCAATCAGGCAATGCGGACAGGGCTGCACAGACCTGCGTGATCTGCGGGGCAAGTGCCTCGGCCGCCGATTGCAGATCATTGCGCTGCGTCGCCAGCCAGTCACATAGGGCAGCGGCATCGGCAAAGGCGGGCAAGCGGTCCGGCATCGGCGCATTGTCCTTGCGCGTCAAAGCGCTGAATATCTGCGGCGTGGACACGGCGACGCGCGGATTGGCCAACACAACATGCAATTCGGGCACCCCGTCCAGCGGTAACACCACCTCGCCAATGCCCTGCATCCGCGCGGCCTGCGACGGCACACAGACCGGAATATCAGCCCCCAGTGCAAGCAGTCGCGCCGCGTCCGCGTCCCGCTTGGCCATGTGGCACAAACCACGCCAGACCGCCGCTGCATCCGCCGAGCCGCCACCGATGCCAGAAGCGACAGGCAGTTCTTTGGTCAGGGTCATTGCCGCAGCCATATCAGGGAACAGCCGCGCCACGCGCAGCACAAGATTGTCGTCGCCCGCAGGCACATGATGCCCCTCGGGGCCATCCACCCGCAACGACCACGCCGACGCAGGGCGCATGTGCACCACGTCGCCCACATCGGCAAACATCACCAGAGAGTCCAGCAGATGATAGCCATCGGCCCGCTGGCCGGTCACGTGCAGAGTGAGGTTGATCTTGGCGGGTGCAAATATCCGCAAGCCAGTCATAGAAGCAATCTCAGCGGTCAACGGCCACCTTGAGAGGCGGCGCACCTTCTTCGGCCAGAACCTTGTCCAGCCCGACCTCAAGCTTGCGGCGCATACGGTCGGGGTCGGCCTCGCTGTTCACTTCCTTCGGGTCGACAAAGGACAGCGCGCGGCGCCACTGGAACCGCGCCTCGCGTTTGCGGCCCACGGCCCACAGCGTGTCGCCCAGATGGTCGTTCACCACCGCATCGACCGGCACCAGTTGGGCCGCGCGTTCCATGTGAACGACCGCCTCTTCGTAACGGCCAAGGCGGTACAGAACCCATCCCAGACTGTCGATGATATAGCCGCTGTCAGGGCTGGCGGCGACCGCCTGTTCGATCATCGACAGCGCCTCGTCCAGATTGACCTGCTGTTCCACCATCGAATAACCCAGATAGTTCAGCACCTGCGGCTGACCGGGGTTCAGCGCCAGCGCATGACGAAAATCGGCCTCGGCCTCTGTCCACTGGCCCAGCCGTTCATGTGAAATGGCGCGGGCGTACAACAAAAACCACTCGGCCCGCGCACCTTCGGGCGTCAGCTCAAGCGCGCGGTCATAGGCGGCGATAGACTCAGCAAACTGGTCCTGCTGGCGCAGCACGTCGCCCAAGGTGGAAAAGACCACCGGCAGGTCGGGATAGCTGCGCGCCAGTTGCTCAAGCACCTCGATGGCCGCATCCGGCTTGTCCGCGCGACGCAAGGCTGCGGCGCGGCCCAGTTCAGCGGCGTGAAAGGCCGGATCGCTGGCCGGCACTTCCTTGTAAACCGCGATGGCCAGATCGTATTGGTCCAGCTCTTCCAACAGTTCGGCATTCAGCAGCAACGCATCGACGTGGTTGGGCCGCAGGTAGCGGGCCAGACGGCCATAAAGCAGCGTATAGTCCGCCGATGCCTCGCTGCGCAGGGCGCCCGCCAGCGAATAGAACACCTCGGCCAGACCATCGCGGGCCGATGTGACATGGGTAAACGGCAGGGTCTCACCGGCTTCCAATGCGGTGATGACCTGTTCCAGCTCGGGGTCCAGACTGCCGCCGAATGCCTCTTGCAGGCTGGTCACGGCATCGGCGTTGCGATCCAGCTGGCTTAGCACCTCGGCGCGCGCCATGGCACCGCGCCGGGTGCGCACCATCGTGCCGCTGTCGGTGCCCGCAAAAATCGCCTCGGCCGCCTGATAATCGCCGCTCATCGCCAGCGCCATGGCCTTGTGATACAGCGCAAAGCCTTTCAGCCCCTGTTCGCGCGATACCTTGTCAAAGCTGGCAAGCGCCGCCTTCATGTCGCCTGCGCCCACATGGGCCCATCCCACCAGCAGCCCGTCAACCAGCGGGCCGATCCCCTGGGTGTCCATGTCGCGGTCCAGCAGCGCATCGTAATCCTCGCGCTGCGCCATATCCGCAATCACCGCCATATGCGCGGCCTGACTGCGCAGACCGGCCTGCTCCATGTTCAGGGCGATCGGCAGCGCCTGCAACACATCGCCCAGCATCAGATGCGCCAGCGTCGCGTCTTCCATCAGGGTTGCGTTTTCCGCGTCGTGCAGCAGCGCCATGTCGTAATAGCGCGCCGCCGTACCAAAATCGTTCAGATACGAAGCCTGCCGCGCCGCCAGATAGGGCCCCGCCACATCCTGCGCCGCCAGCGGCCCCGTCAGTGTCCAGATCAGGGCCGTGGCTACGGTGCTTTTCAGAAGGGTACGGATCACGCGACTGCCTCGTCTTATTTCGTTTGCAATAAGGCTAGCAGGTCTGCACGCGGGCGCAATGGGCCTGCCTGTGCGCTGGTAAACAAACCTGTGAGGTCTGGCAGCAATCTGCGCAAGATGGGCGCAACGCAGCAAACACGCTTGTCAAATCGCACGACATCTGAACACTTAGCAAAATGGCTAAGTATGAACCCCATCTCGATCATATTTTCTCGGCGCTGGCCGACCCCACGCGACGTGCCATTCTGGACCGTCTGTCGCGCGGACCTGCCACCACCAGCGAACTGGCAGCACCCCATGACATGGCGATGCCGTCATTTCTGGGGCATCTGGCCAAGCTTGAAACCGCAGGGCTGGTCAACTCGACCAAGTCCGGGCGGGTGCGCACCTATGCCCGCGCGGACACTGCATTTGTACCCGTGCAAAACTGGCTGGGCCGCCAATCCGACCTGTGGACCCGCCGCTTGGACGAACTTGACAGCTATGCAACCCAACTCGCAAAGGACCGCAACAATGGAACTTGATCCCGCCACCGACCTGACCTTTACCCGCAAGATCGACGTGCCCCCCGCCGTGCTGTGGGACTGCTGGACGACGCCCGAACATGTCAAAGCCTTCTTTGTCCCCAGACCGCACACCGTCACCGATTGCGAGATCGACCTGCGCGTGGGCGGGCGGTTCAACACCACCTTTGACGTGGACGGGAACACCATGACCAACACCGGCGTTTACCTTGAGCTGGTACCGCACCGCAAACTGGTGTTCACCGATACCTACAGCGAAGGCTGGAAGCCCAGCGCCGATCCGTTCATGACTGCCATCATTGAATTCGAAGACGACGGCGCGGATGGCACGATCTACACCGCCACCGTGCGCCACAGATCGTCAGAGGCACGCCAGTCGCATGAAAACATGGGGTTCTTTGTCGGCTGGGGCATGGCCGCCGACCAGCTTGCCGCCCATGCCAAAACCCTGTGAACGCAAAAAGGCGGGCCTGCGCCCGCCTTTCCACCTGCCACGAACGGCATCTTACATATTCGGATAGTTCGGCCCGTCCCCGCCCTGCGGCGTGGTCCAGTTGATGTTCTGGCTGGGGTCTTTGATGTCGCAGGTCTTGCAGTGCACGCAGTTCTGGAAGTTGATGACAAAGCGAGGGTCCTTGCCGTCTTCTGTCACGAACTCGTACACACCCGCGGGGCAATACCGCGCCGATGGGCCTGCATAAACCGGCAGGTTGCGGTCCACCGGAATGCTGGGATCTTTCAGCTTCAGGTGCGCAGGCTGGCTTTCCTCGTGGTTGGTAAAGCTGAACGCCACGTTGGTCAGCCGGTCGAACGACAGCTTGCCGTCTGGCTTGGGGTAGCTGATCTCTTTGTGCTTCTCCGCAGGCTCGGTCGCATCCGCATCGGATTTGTCGTGCCCCAGCGTGCCCAGCAACGAAAAGCCCAGCGTGTTGCACCACATATCGAACCCGCCCAGCGCCAGCGACGCGGTCAGGCCGTATTTCGACCACAACGGCTTGACGTTGCGCACTTTTTTCAGGTCCTTGCCAATTGCCCCGCCGCGCACGTCGTCCTCGTAGGCGGTCAGCTCGTCACCGGACCGGTCCGCCTTGATCGCGTCAAACGCAGCCTCGGCCGCCGCCTTGCCTGACAGCATGGCGTTGTGGTTGCCCTTGATGCGCGGCACGTTGACCATGCCCACCGAACAGCCCAGCAGCGCCACACCGGGTGCCACCATCTTGGGCATCGACTGATAGCCGCCTTCGGTGATCGCCCGCGCGCCGTAAGCCACGCGTTTGCCGCCTTTCAGCAGCTCGGCCACCATCGGGTGATGTTTGAACTGCTGGAATTCCATGTAGGGGAACACATAGGGGTTCTTGTAACCCAGGTGGACCACGAACCCGACATAGACCTGATTGTTATCAAGGTGATAGATGAACGAACCGCCACCCGCCTTGCTGCCCAATGGCCAGCCCATCGTATGCGTGACGGTGCCCTCTTTGTGCTTGGCGGGGTCGATTTCCCAGATCTCTTTCATGCCAAGACCGAATTTCTGCGGCTCTTTGCCCGCCGACAGGTCGTATTTCGCAATGACCTCTTTCGACAGCGATCCGCGCACGCCTTCGCCTAAGAACACGTATTTGCCCAGCAGTTCCATGCCCGGCTCGTATCCGTCGCCCTTGGTGCCATCGGCAGAAATGCCGAATTCACCGGCAACCACGCCTTTGACTTCGCCATTCTCGCCGTACACCAGCTCGGAACAGGCCATGCCGGGGAACACTTCCACGCCCAGTTCTTCGGCTTGCTCGGCCATCCAGCGGCAGACGTTGCCCATCGACACGATATAGTTGCCGTGGTTGTTCATCAGCGGCGGCATGGGAAAGTTCGGGATGCGCACCTGGCCCGCTTCGCCCAGCATGTAAAAGTTGTCTTCCTTGACCGGAATGGTGACCGGCGCGCCCTTTTCCTTCCAGTCGGGGATCAGCGCATCCAGCCCGCAGGGGTCCAGAACCGCACCCGACAGGATATGCGCGCCCACTTCCGAACCTTTTTCCAACACGACGACAGTCAGGTCGGCGTCCAGTTGTTTCAGACGGATCGCCGCCGAAAGGCCAGCAGGCCCGGCCCCGACGATGACCACATCATATTCCATCGCTTCGCGTTCTGTATCGGCCATGCTCGGCGGCTCCTTGTATAAAAGCGCGTGCAAACACCGCAACGCGCAACAATCTTTCGCGCTTGGCTAAACCACGGCGGCAGTCAATGCAATGGAAACACCGCGTCAGCAGGGCTGTGAAGCGTCGGTTTTTCGCCCCGCACAGTGCTGCGGCAACACCCCTTAGCCTTCGGGCCGGTCGCCCATCAAATACCGCGGACCGGTGCCGTTTTCGCGCGCACGGTCACCGGGGTTATAAAGCGCACAACTGTCCAGGCTCAGGCATCCGCAGCCGATGCAACTGTCCAGCGTATCACGCATGCGCACCAGCGTGTCGATGCGCGCATCCAGCGCCGCGCGAAACCCGGTGCTGATGCGCGCCCAATCCGCCTTGGTCGGCACGCGGCCCTTGGGCAGCAGGTCCAGCTCGGCCCGAATCTGCGGCAGGGTAAACCCGAACTGCTGGGCGATCATCACGAACGACAACCGCCGGATATCGGCCCGCTCGAACCGGCGCTGCCCGCCCGCATTGCGCCAGGGATCAATCAACCCCTGCGCCTCGTAATAGCGGATCGCAGACACCGCCAGCCCCGTCCGTTCCGCCAGATCACCAATGCTCAAGCCATCTTTTGCCATGTCAAAAATCCCTTGACCTAAAGTTAGGTTTAGCAATTACAGTACAGAAACAGACATCAAATCAAAAGGAAAATCCACACATGCCCGCACACCTCGAACACGCCAATTTCACCGTCTCCGACCCCGCCGCCACCGCTGCATGGATGTGCGACCTGTTTGGCTGGCACATCCGCTGGCAAGGTGACGCCATTTCAGGCGGCCGCAGCATCCATGTCGGCACGGATGCCCACTATCTTGCGCTTTATACCGCCGACGCCGTCGAAAAGCCGCGGCAATCCAACTACACCACCATCGGTGGCCTGAACCACATTGCCGTCACCACCGACGACCTTGATGCGCTGGAAACCCGGATCAAGGCGCACGGTTTTGCCACCAAGAACCACGCCGACTATGAACCGGGCCGCCGCTTTTACTTCCACGACGCCGACGGCATCGAATACGAAGTGGTGCAATACGACTGACCCCTTCATCTTGCCCGATAAACTCCGGGGGAGCGCCGCAAGGCGCGGGGG